>Ga0209507_1000099_pt1 | contig 126985 bp, 108 predicted proteins | sample AD_UKC028_MetaG_FD_184414 | JGI IMG/M metagenome (GOLD analysis project Ga0209507, IMG submission 184414) | Active sludge microbial communities of municipal wastewater-treating anaerobic digesters from USA - AD_UKC028_MetaG (SPAdes) (version 2) | ecosystem: Engineered > Bioreactor > Anaerobic...
CGTTGCAAAAGCCACCTTTCATCGAGCGGATGCTGAAATTTGGCATGTGTTATGGCAATGGGCGGAGCGCCGCCATCCCAGGAAGAGCCGCCGCTGGATTAAGGCCCGGTACTTTCATTCAGTGGGAAATCGGCACTGGGTTTTCGCGGCAGTCACCCCTGATGGTCGACGCAATGAAAACCCGATGCGGGTGCAACTAGCCTACGCTTCCGATACCCCGATACGACGCCATCGCAAGATCAGAGCCGCAGCCAACCCTTTTGATCCAAAATAGGAATCCTACTTCGAAGAGCGTCTTAACGCCAAGAAGAAAGATGACCGGCGTGGATGGGGAACGGGCTAGCCCAGCCTTGAATCAAGCAAAGGCAACGGGGGACTTGCCATCGCCGTGTGCATCATCACCACAGTTAGATGTCGTGAAGCCGGTTCCCGTCAGGGGGCGATGAAAGGCTTGAGCCGAGTGACGGGAAACTGTCCCGCTCGGTTCTTAGGGGAGGAGGCGACGGTAACGTCGCTTCCTTACCCGACACCCCCGAAAATTCCGTGAGGCACCTTTTTGCTTGTTTTTCGCCCAAACTTTCCATAATTAGGCCCAAAAACGGAAAGTTTTTGACGTCAATCACGGTCGAATCGGGGCTGAATGGGCACAAATCGGGCTACTCCGAGCATCATAAACCGAAAAGTTTACTGCGCCGGAAAAATCGGGGGTTCCGGCTTACATCCCCAGATCGGAACTGCGTCACATCATTGGGCGGCAGCTCGATGGGCAAGGATGCCTGCCGGTCGCGGGCTGGTTACCCGCGTATCTGCGATTCCCCTTTGCGGGCTACGCGCCTGACCGGCCCGCGCCGGAGGTCTGCGCCCGCTGCGCCGCGCTGGCCGCGATCCTGGACGGGGGCGCCGTCTATCGGGAGCGGTATGCCGGGTGCTTCGGCGGGCCGAGCGGCCTGGAGGACGAGATGGAGGACGAGGAGGGCGACGGCGCGGATGGACAGGGCGACGGGATGGCCGACGAGGATTTCGGTCTGGACGAGGACAGCGATTTCGGCGACGACGATTTCGGCATCGACGCTGAGGAGGTCGCCTGATTTTCAATCCGCTCGGCGGGCGGTTTGCCACCGCCCGCCCGGATCGCAGTCAATCTATAGATAAAGGGTTTCACACGGATCGCGGATCGCCAGCGCCCATTCTTGGAGCAGGTTCGCCATCGAGCGGCGGGTCAAGGCGGTCTCCGTGCCGGGTCAGCGCAAAACCATCGGCATCGCCCGGGACCCCCATCGCTGGCCGCCGGAGCGCCCGCACCTCGGCGCTGCCGTGCTGGCAGGCCGGTGAAACCTTCGTGCCGCTAGTGACGGGATTCCAGACCGGTTCGGTCCACTCGATGCGGGAGACGGCCCTGCGACGCGCCTAGCGCCCCCGCGGTGGCGTGTGTGGCGGCAGTCGGTCGAGTGCGGGTGCCCGCTGCGCGGCGACGGTCAATCCCTCGGTGTAGCCGGCCGCGTAGCCCTGCTGGCGACCGACGAACAGGGCGGTCAGCAGGGTGAAGATCAACGCCAGCGCCATGCTGGCCGCGCCCCCCAGCACCCAGGGCCACCGCGCCGCCCGTCCCGCCTTGAGCGCGATCCGACGGGCCGCTTGCTGAATCGCCTGCTCCAGATGCTGTTTCGCTTCGACCGCCGACTGCGCGACCTCGGCGGCGGCGGTGTCCCGCAGCACCTGGGCGGCTTCCTGCAATTGCTGTTGGGCCGCCACCCGCGTGCGATCGGCGCCGGTTTTGCACTCGACCAGCAGCTCCTCGGCGGCGGCCCGGATCATCGGCGGGAACCGCTCGTAGAGACTCAGGTAATGCTCCAGGGCGACGAATAACGCCCAGATGGCGTCGGTCTCGCGCAGCCGCAAGGTCTCCCGCACCGCATAAAACCGCTGCCGTTCGGCCTCGTTCGGCCAACGGCCGACCAAGCGTTGAAAAGCGGTCTCATACGGCGGTTCATCACCGGTCCGCTCGCGGGCGGGCGGGGCTTTCTGATCGGTCTTTTCGCTCATGAGGTGATTTCTCCGGCGTGATCCTGCGGCGATCCGCTGGAAGGGGTCGATGCGCCACCGTCAGGCGATCGCCGCCGCACCCGTTGCGCGGGTTTCGCCGCCCGAACTGTGAAGCGCTCGGGATGAGAGCGCGGGCGGCACGATCGCGTCGAACAGCGCGCGGACCTCCTCCCGCCAGCGCTCCAGCTCGATGCGGCTCCCGAAATCGATCCGCGCCGCCGCGTCGTCAAGGGCCTCGGCGATCGCCAGGCGCTCCGTGTACAGCCGGTCGCAAACCCGGTCGGCCAGATCGGGGAAGGTCAGGGACTCACCCCCGTCGGCCTCAATGGCTTTCCGGTGGGGCGAGGCGTTGTACAGCTCGAACTTGTCGGTCGGCCCGAAATAGCCGTTGCGGAGTACGTGCGTCAGCGAGCCGGCCAGCACCTTCCGGTAATCCTCCAACAGCTCCAGGCTGTCCCGCTGCCGATTGATGACCCAGAGCGTGACCAGCCGACGATTCAGCTTGGACAGCGCCCGGTTCAGCACCGGGCCGTAGGCCACGATCCCTGGCTGGTTGCGGGCGGCCGTGTTGACGACCCCTACCTGCCGGGGATGTTCGGACAGGGCCGTGCTCAACGCGATCCAGCCGTCGATGTCGTCCAGGTCCAACGTGATGGCGGTAACGCCCGGCAGTTTCCCACACGCGCGCCAGACATCCGGCACCGAGGTATCGGTCTCGACCAACAGCACCGGCTCGCCGCGCTGGAGCAGATCGTCCACCAGCGCTTGGCTGACCATTGACTTGCCGACGCCACCCTTGCAGCCGGCGACCAGGAAAACGGGTTTGAACCCGGAGGCGTGCATAGCGATGAGTGCTCCGATGGCTGATCAGGGACTGCCGGTTTTCTTCGGCAACCAGTCGATGGGCCGTTCCGGGCGCGGCGCGAACGTCCCGCGAGCGGGGGGGGCCGGCGCGTCCGGCGCCGTGGCGGCGGGCGCGGTAGTCGCGGCGGTCGAAAACGTTTCCGCCAGGGCGGCCTTCCGCTGGGCTACCGCTTCGGGGGAAGCCCCGGCGGGCGGCCACCGCCCGTTTCCGCCGCCGGGTTCGGCGCCCGGGTCGGCGGGATCGGAAAGCCCTTGTCGCCGGCGATAGGCGGCCCGATAGGGGCGGGTGTGACCGAGGTAGCGATGCAGGGTGGACACCGTAATGTCGATGCCTTTCGCCCGCAGGTGTCGGGCCAGTGAGGCCACCGTGTAGCCGCGCTCCGCGATCGCCGCCACCAGCGAGCCGCGCAACCGCTCGATCAAATATCGCTGGGTGTCGGTGCGGCCCGGGCCGGCGGAAACGTCGGGCAACTCGTCGAGCATCCGGGCGAGGTCGGGCAGTTTCGCGGTGTGATCGACCCGCTTTTTGGGCATAGCGGACTCCACGGGATGAAGGCCGCCGCGCGCGCGGCGGTCCGGTTTCTCGATAAAATTACTTTCCAAAACATCCTGTAGAATGATACCGTTGATTATTTAATCAGCACTATCAATAGCATAAAACAATCATTCGTTAAAAACGACATCAAATCTATAATTAAATATATTTCTATATTTAAATTATAATTGTAAAGTTCGTCCGATGGAATACCCGAAACAGAGGGCCGTTCCGCTGACCGATCGACAGGGGGGGAAGTCGCCAGAGCATTCTCCCCGGCCGCTTCCGAGCCGGTCGCCGATCCATTCGCAGGATATTCTCGATGCCACTTTCCGAGCCGGTCGCCAGACATTCCCCGCGAAATGATCAAGAAAAATCGCCGAGCCGGTGGACGATCCATTGGCACGAAATTCTCCATGGAATTCTCCACGGAAGTATCCGAGTCGGTGGACGATCCATTGGCACGAAATTCTCCATGGAAGTATCCGAATAACGATCAAAACGTTATCCAAAGGGCGCGGGAAACCAGGGCGGTGGGGGGGTCCATCGTGATTACAGGATGGGAGTTGTGTCCACAACTCGCAAACAGCCCCTCGGCGCTGCACTTCTCCCGGGCAGAGACCCGCGGGGTATCGCGGGGCGTTTTTTGATGATGGGCGGTCAATTCCACCCGTGGCATGGGAGACCTTCAAATGATGCAGAAAGCCGGTCCGTCGAAAGCGGGTGTTCCCAAAACGGGATTCACCGTTGCAGGGGGGAGCGGGCAACGGCCCGAACCCGATCCGATAGAGACGTGGGAACGGATCACCGCGCGGTACGGGACGCGACTCCAGCAGGGTCAAGCGCTGGCTGCGGCGCAGCAGCAGATCCTGCGGGCAGGGGGCGAAAAGGGGTCGGGCACGGTGGATGCAGTGCTGGAAGTGGAAGCGACCATCGAGCGAGGGGGTCGCCCATGAAGAAGACGGCTTCGATTGACGGTGAACATCGCTACCCCTCGCCGGAAAGCGATCCGCGAAAGCGGGCGGCACCGCGTAGTAGGGCGGGCACCTTGGACGCCGTGCTAAAGGTGCGATTGAGAAGCGAGGAGAAGGCGATCTTTCGGGCGATGGCGAACCGGGCGCGACTGACGGCCAGCGCGTTGGCGCGCCGGCGATTGTTGGGTCTCAAGGTGCTTTTTGAACCCCATCGGGCGGCGGTGGAACACCTTCGCCAAGCGTGCGTGCTGGCGCAAGCGTTGGCGGTGAAAAGCGCGGGCGTTCACCACGAGGACATTGCCGCGATCCTGGCGGCGCAGCGGGAAGCGATCAACTGTTTGAGCGCGTCCCCGCAACGCGACGGACCGCAGAAGGCGGTGACGTGATCGGTAAAAAGATTCGCAATCCGGCCAAGGGGGCGGCGTTGCGGGTGCGCGTTCAACGGTTGGCCGATTACATCGACCAGCCCGAAAGCGCCCCGCCCAACGCCCGTGCGGCGGCCCAGGCGGCGCGGGTCGAGGGGCTGGCCGATTACGCCCAGCGGCCGTTTGCGGAGCCGGCGCGGGAGAAGTGCATCCACGGCGGCGCACGAGGTTTTCAGGCCACTACCCGCGCCGGGCAAAAAACGGAGATGCTGGCGCTGGCCGAGGAGTCCGCGCACAGCAAAGACCCGATCAACCACTCCGTGCTGAGCTGGCCCGCGGGCGAGCAGCCGACGCCGGCGCAGGTCGAGGAGGCCGTGGACCTTTTCCTGGACGAGCTGGGACTGACTGGCCATCAGGTGCTTTACGGCCTGCACGCCGACACCGACCACCGGCATTTGCACCTCATGGTTAACCGGGTCCATCCGATCACCCGCAAGGTGGTTGAGATCAACAAAGGCTTTGACCTGGAAGCGTTGCATCGGGCGGTGGCCCGCATCGAGCACGCCCAAGGCTGGCGGCGAGAGGCGCACGGCCGCTATCGGGTGCAGGCGGACGGCACGGTGAAACGGGTCAACCGGAGCACGCCGGAGGGACCGGCGGAACCGATTCCGGCCCGCGGTCAGGGCCGTCGGGGAGACCGCCCTGCCGACGGCGCCCCATCCGCCGAGTCCATTGCCGCCGAGGAAGGCGCACCGCTGATCCGGGCGGCCCGAAGCTGGCTCGAACTGCACGAGCGGCTGGCGGCCATTGGCCTGCGCTACGCCCGCGCGGGCAGCGGGGCGCGGGTGTGGGTGGGGGAAACGGCGGTGAAAGCCTCGCAGGCGGGCCAGGATTGCCGCCTGTCGGCGGTCGAACGGCGGCTCGGTCCCCATCAGCCGGCCCCGGCGGGGTTGGCCGTCGCGGTGCGATGGCCCGAACCCGACCGGGCGGACACCCCACGTTGGGCGGAGTATGGTGCGGCGCGCCGCCGGTATTCCGCTGAGCAGCGGGAGCGGGCGATGCGGCGCGCCGGTGGGGTCGGCGGTTTTCCGGGTGACGAGGAGTGGCTGGTGGCGGGCGTCGAAGGGGCGGTCCGCCGGCGACGGGCGCGGTTGATCGCCCTCGTGGAGATCGAAGCCGGGGCGGTTTCCCTTCAAGCGCACGACCTGCGCGCCTTCGTCGCTGTCGTCTACGAGCGGCGGGTGGATTACCGCCGGGCGGACGACCCCGACGGGCCGGCCGGCTTCGTGGATCGCGGGAAAGAAATCGTTGTTCATGCTGAGCATGACCGGGACACCGTGCGGGCGGCGCTGCAACTGGCCGCGCAGAAGTGGGGGCGATTTCAGGTCGAGGGCGATGCCGCCTATCGGGCGCTGTGCGCGAGCGTGGCGGCCGAGTGCGGCTTACCGCTCGGCCACCCCGAGCGGCAAGGCGCGCTCCGGGCCGCCGCGCCCGGCGGCGCGCTTTGAGCAGGCGATACCGAGAATCCGCTTTGCATCAGCGTTCGGGCGCGGGGGTCGGCTCGGGCGCCTCCTTCTGCTTCGGCGGCCGGCCCTGGCGGGGCGCGGGGCGGTCGCGCGGGCGGTAAGGGGCGCGCCGCGCCCAGGTGGTCATGGCCGGTGAGTCCAGATCGAAGCCGCGCGCGGCGGCCTCCAGGCGGGCGCGGTCGACCAGCGCGTCAAAGCCCGGCACGCCCCGGGTCGTCAGCAGGGTTTGCAGCGCGAGCAGCAGGCGGCGCACCGGCGGCGGGAGCGAGTGGCGCGTGCCGAGGCCGGCCCGCCAGCGCGCCGTAGCGGCGCGCTCCCGGCCCAAGAGCAAGCTAAACGCCGTGTCCGGGTCGGGCAAGGCCGCCCGGCTGTGGCGGACGGCGTGCGCGTAGCCCGGATAAACGGCGGCCGGCTCGGGAAAGATCGGCAGGAAATGGGCTTCGGGATAGGTCAGCAGCGCCCACGTCAGCAGCGCCACGCTGACGTCCCCTAACGGTTGATCGGGGCGGCGGCGATACTCGTGCCAACAGGGCACCGTGATGCCTAGCAGGTAGCAACACTCCGCAATGCTCGTGCCGGTCCACTGGCGCAGGAGCACCAGATCGTTGCCGTCCACCGGCCGGTGGCGCAGGCCGACCCCCTCGGGATCGGCCAAGGCCAGCCGGCCGGCGGGGCGTTGGACCGCCGCCGCCGCACTCAGCGGTTTCGGCGCGGGTTGAATCTTGCTGCGGGCCGGCGTGGGGGGCGCCGCAACCATCCGCGACCAGGAGGTCATCCGGGACGAAAACGTCAAGTCCCGCGCCTCGGCTTCCAGCGCCACGCGGTCCACCCAGGCGTCGAAGCCGACGACCCCGTAGGCCAGCAGGACGTTTCGCAGGGCGAACAGCAGCCGATCGACTTGCGGGCTGGGCGGGCGGGGCCGTGTGGCGGACAACCACCGGCTCATGCTGGTGATCTCCCGCCCCAGCACCAGGCCGAACGCAGCCTTTCCCAAGCGCGTCTGGCGGCGGGCGCCCAGCGTGTGGGCACTTTGGGCGGCGATCGACTTGAAGAGCGGATACACCTCAGCCGGCTCGGGAAACGCCGGCAGAAAGCGGGTCTCGGGATAGGTGGCGAGCGCCCACACCAGCAGCGCCACAGCGGGGTCGCCCACCGGCGCGTCGGGCTGTCGAACGATCCGCTGCCACTTCGGGAGGCTCAGACCGAGCAAGAAACAGGTCTCGGTCACCGTGGTGTCGAACCACTGCTGGAAGAACCGCACGTCCCGGCCACAGGCGGGACGGTCGTGCAGGTCAAGATCGAGTGGGGGGGCATCCGGCGGCGAGGGCGAAAACATCGGCGGGGTCCACCTGTGGAGATCGTGCGGCTAAATTTTGTTATCCTACCGATAATAAGACCGGATCGGGAGAAAAAAGGCCGTTTGACCGGGTCGGGAACGGCAGCCGAGCGCCGCGCGGTGCGGGTCGACGCCGCGCGGGAAGCCAATGACATTCTATCTTAAACACGGTTCTCAATGACCACGCCCTCCGAAAAACCGCCGTTTCGCACCTTCAAGCCCACGCTGCTGACCGGGTTGTTTTTGCCGGCCGACGCCCCGGCGCCCGACGCGGCGCCCCTGCCCGACGCCCCCGTGCCCAACCCGAATCTGCGCCTGCCGACGGGCGGCGTCTCGCTCTTGTACGGGATCAATGCGCCGGGGCTGATGGGCCAGGCGCTGCACCGGGCGCAGCGGCAGGGGTGGCGGGCCATCGGCGCGCGGGTGACCACGCGGTTCAACCGGGTCCAGGCTTCGGGCCGCCAGCTCACGCCAGAGCTGTTGTCCCAGGTCGAGGTGCTCTGGCTGAACAAGCTCTACACCGGGCGGGAGGTCGCTGAAGCCGTCCAACACCACGTCGTGCGCTATCTGGCGGACGACGGCCATCCCCTCCTCAAGCCGGAACCCCCGTTGAGTTTCGCGGACCTCGGCAACCACCCGTATCTCTTGCCCCGCCTGCTGGTGGAACCCGCGTTCCGCCACTTGCGAGCGGTCGTGATCGTGCTGCCCGGCGTCCCGTTGAAAGACGATCTCCGGCCTGCCGCGCAGATGATGTTCGTCCGCGACTTGACCGCCCTCCAGAGCCTCCAGGTCGATTACGGGGCGCCCACCGGCCAGCCGGTGTTCCGCATGCCGACGGCCGAGGACGTGGCGCAACCGCGAACGACGCTCAACCCCTTCGCAGCGACCTTGCCCAAGCCGAACGTGGTTTACATCCGCGTGGGGCCGGTGGGCTGAACGCGCCGGGACCGGGAAACAAAGCCCTTTCGCCTCGGGAGGTCGAAGCGGTCGGGGTTCCGGGGGCGGCCCCGCCCGCCAGGAGGGATGGACGTTGAGCGGCCGACTACTCCTTCTGGTCCTGCGGATCACCCCCCCGCAGATCGACCCGCCGCCGCTTTTTGCGGATGACCGTCGGCAAGGGCGTTCGCTCGCCGCGTTTCGCCGCCTCGCGCGCCCGCTCCTCGGCGGCTTTCCGCTCCAGATTCCGGAGCCGGTTGCGCTCGTTTTCCTCGCGCCGCCGCTGTTTCTCCGCCGCCTGCTGCTCCCGCTCGGCGCTCCGCTCGGCCTTGGCTCGTTGTTGCTGCTTCTCCAGCGCCCGGTGTTGCCGGTGGCGGGCGGACGCCTCCCGCTGCCGCTGCTGGTGCTCACCCAGCAGGCGCACCGCCTCGCTGCGGGCCAAGGCGTCCACCGCGCCGGCCGGGTTCCCGTCCAGGTCGTAGCGCTGGCCGCCCGGCCGGTGCAGCAGCGCCAGCAGGTAGCCGGCCCGCCCGGTGTGGTTGGCCAGCACCCGGCGCAGCAGGTCGGGATCGACCGGCTCGCCTTGCTCAATCAGCCGGGCGCGGAGGTCCGCGTCGATGTCGAGCTTGAGGGGGAGGAGGGCGTCGTAATCCTTCGGGAACGCCTGGGGGAAGCGCTCCATGAGGAGGCGGTGAAGGGCTTGGGCGTTTTTCTTGGCGACGGACATGAGCTGGGGTTGGGCCCGCTTAAGCGGTGGTCGGGAGGGCGGCGAAGGCGAGCTGGTGAACGGCGTTGACCGCGAAATGGAGCAGGACCGCGTAGTGGATGCGCCCCGTCAGGTAGGCAACCAAGCCATACCCGAAACCCGCCAGCGTCGCCAGTAGCACGAACGTCAGGCCTCCCCCCGCATGAACGCCCCCAAAGAGGATGCTCGCGCCGAGCAGTGCCCATCCATCGGCGTGGGACCCACGCCAGTGACGCGCCCAGCGGATCAACACGGTTTGCACGATCCCCCGAAAAAAACTTTCCTCTAGAACACAGACGAACAAAAAGTCATAGATCAGTCCATAACCCAGCATCGAGATCGAGGCGTTCGGCCAGCCCGGTTGTACATGGTTCAATAGGAGGGCCAACGGGATTAGCACGAGCAGCGTCGCGGGTAGTAGCAGGGCGAAGGTTCTTCCGGGTCGTTCGATCCCCCATTGCCACCGGTCGGGTGAGGGGGGGGCCAGCACTAACGGCGGCACGATCCCGAGCAGAACGAGTTTTTCCGGAGAAAACAGGACACTGCCGCCGTCCACTTCCAACAAAGGAAAAGGCGTCAACCCTGGAAATTGACGGAACCCCAAGGCCAAGACGCTGAGCAGGTAGCCTAACCCCGCAGCGGCCTGACAGACCCGTGTGGGGCAACGATTCGTTTTGAGCGCCCAGGCCAAGGCCATGACGCCCGCCAGCGCGGGGAGGATCACCGGATCGACGCTCCCGCTCCCAATCATCGCGGCGAACGGCACAACGAGCAAGGCTCCACCGCCGAGCCGCAAACCCCGCCGACCCGACCCCCACCCGACCCAAAACAAGAGTCCTCCACCGAATAACAACGCGGCTAGCCACATGAGCGTGTCGAGACGTACCGAAGTGAACCTGAAGCAGATTATGTTACTCCCGCCGGGCGTTGGAGGGGAGGCCGGGTTGAATCCGCCACCGGTTCTGAATACACTTCAATCACGATTCGCTGCTCGAACGTCCCGTTATGGACACTGCGCCCGTGATGCTCAATGTTGAAACGGCACTGGCGACCTGTCGGGGCGACCCGGCTCTGGTTCGGGCGTTGGTGGAACAGTACCGCGCTAACCTGCCCGAGGAACGAACGGGGCTGACCCAAGCGTTGGCCGCCACACCTCCGGATTGGGAAGCCGTCCGCCAGCGGGCGCACCGTTTGCGATCCGGCAGCGGGTATCTCGGCGCGGAACGGATCGCCGCCGCGGCACGGGATTTGGAAGCGGGTATTCTCGCCTGCGAGTCCACGGACGCTTTGACGGCGGCGTGGGGTGCGCTGGAAAGCGCGTTTGAAGAGTGGTTAGCTGTTCCCGTTGAGGAATGGGAAAGACAGTGGCGGGTTGTACACAGGCCCGCCATTGGCGCAGTACCCTGATCGCATCCATCCATTCAGGGGGTTCATCATAACGCGGTGACCCGGTACGCCCTCGGCCAGACCCCTCCGGTCTGTGGGTCGGTGGTGGGCGTCGGTTATTGAGGGTTATGCTGATGAAACCGCGTCAGTCTCCACCTTTCCGGTACTCCACGCGCCACGGCCACCCGATCCCCGGGTCCTTGTGCTCCGGTTCTCTCTGCGGTCTACTGGCGATCGCCAGTCTTGGTTGGACCGCGAGCGTCGCCGCTGAAGCCCGCACGGACGACTCGCGCGACGACGCGGAGTGGGGTGATCCTCCGCTAGTGCTGACCCCCTCCCGATTGCCCCAACGCCTCGACGAAACACCGAGTACGGTCACCATCATCGACCGGGCGATGATCGAAGCCTCGGGCACTCGCCGCCTGGTCGACGTGCTCCGCTTGGTCCCCGGGTTCCAGGTCGGTTATAAGAACAATAGCTTGCCGACCGCCACCTACCACGGTTTGTCCGACGAGTACGCGCGGCGGACCCTGCTGCTGCTGAACGGACAGCGGATTTTTCAGTACTCGCGCGGGGTGATCGAGTGGAACAACCTGCCCATTCCATTGGAAAATATCGAACGGATCGAAGTGGTGCGGGGTCCTGCCGCCGCCGCGTATGGTTCCAGCGCCCTGCAAGCGGTGATCAACATCCAAACCGGCAGCGCCGCCGAATATCCCGGTCTTTCCACCCGGATTGCGGCAGGCAGTGAGGACATCGCCGACGGATTCTTGCGCTACGGCGGACGGGTGGGGGCGATGGACTATACCCTTTCCGTGTCGAGTGTGGGGGATAGCGGCTATCCCGGCGTCTACGATGACCGGCGCAACACCAGCCTGTCGTTCCTGGGCGAAATGCCGTTTGAAGCCGGCGGTGAATGGAAGCTGCAAGCCGGGTTCGCGCGGGGCGAGTACGGGATTCAGGATCCCGAGCCGACGTTTCCGGCGCCCGCACGGGATTTCCCGGTCACCGACAACTTCCAGAGTCTCCAATGGCGGCAACTCGGAACCCGAAACGACGAATGGACGCTGACTTTGTCGCACAACGTCTTCCATTACGGTGACCGGGGGTTTCTCAACGAGAGCCTACTCCCCGGCGTCACCTTGCGGTTCGATTACGAAATCCAGGAGGAACGCTACGAAGCTGACGTCCAGTACGTCCGGCGTTTCTCCGATCGCTGGCGCGCCGTGGCCGGCTTCGGCTATTACCATGAAGCAGTGCATTCGCCGTTTTACTTCGATACCGACGCCACGCTGAGCAACGAGGTATCCTGGTTGGCGGGCCACGGCGAATACCGGATCAATCCCGCCTGGATTCTAAACGTGGGCGCCATGGCGGAGCGTTCTTCGCTATTGGCGAAGTGGTTGTTCCTGCCCCGATTTTCGATCCACCATCATCTGGACGACCAGCAAACCTTGCGGATTGCCTACTCAACGGGCTCGCGCCAACCCACGCTCTACGAGAACGACGGCCGCGCCGTCGTTCGCGGAGCCAACGTACCGTTGACGATCTACGGCGTGATCGCCAGCGGCGGACTTGATCCGGAAATCAACCGTTCCCTGGAGGTGGGCTATCACTGGCAGGCCGCACGAAACCAGTTCGACGTGCGCCTGTTTCAAGAACGCTATACCGACTACATTGGGACCTACTATCGGCCCGCACCCGACGTGCCGACCATGCTGCCGGGGGTGGTCTTGGACTTTGCCAACGACGACCCGATCACGGTTCGCGGGCTGGAAGCGCAATGGGACTGGCGGAATCCGTCGGGGACCCGGCTGTTCACCAGCTACGCCCTCACCGCCATCGACGCGGCGGGGACCCGCTTCAACGCCGGCTACGAAGACAGCGCGCCGCGCCACGGACTGGGGCTGCTGGTCAGCCAGGCATTCGGTAACGGCTGGCAGGCGAGCTTGAACTACGATTATCAGTCCGAAATGCAGTGGTACCGGGACAAGCCCATCAACGGCTATCATCAACTGGGCGCTCGGCTGGCCAAGCGATTCAACCTCGGTTCCACTCCAGTCACCGCCGAGTTGATCGGCACCCATTTGCTGGGACCGGTCAGCAATTACTTGCCCGATCGATTCGGGGATCGGGTCCTGTTTTTCCGGCTCGCCGTCGATTACTAGTGGCAATTCCCAAACATGCGGCTGCCGGCATTAGGCAGATGGGCGTTGGGGGTCTGGCTGGTTCTCCAAACTGGCCAAGCCCTTTCCACCACGTTGCTGTTTCTTGCGGATCGAGAGATTTCGCCGTTCGAAGCCGCGTTGCGCGAGCCTCGCCAAGCGCCCGCCACGCCTATCACCTTCACGTCACCGGATTCCGGAATCACCTTGCGCGGCTTCCTCGCAGCGGATCGTTCGCAATCGCTACGAGCGGTCGGCTCGCCCACTTCGTTGGCCGATTTCTGCGGGCGTCAACGACTCGACGGGGTGGTGGCCTGGGGTGACGAGGCCGCCCGCGTGGCTGTGCGGGCGTGTCGGTTGCCTACCTTAATGGTCGGGATGTCTCGCCAGCAGGTGGCGCCGTTGCTCGCCGACGTGGGGCGCCCGTCCGTTTCGGCGATCTATCTCGAAGCGGAGCCGGCGCTGAACCTGCGGCTGGCGCGCACCTTGTTGCCCGCCGCCCGCACGGTGGGCGTGTTGGTACCCACCCCCGCACCGGCGTGGTTGGCCCCACTCCGGACCGAAGCTCGACGTCTGGAATTCACATTGGACGAAATCGTCGCGACCGACGATCTGGGCGCGGTGCGGGCGCTGCGCCCGCGTTTGGCCGGCCTGGACGCCGTCCTGTTGCCCCCCGACTCGACGCTGATCAACGAATGGTCGCTGAAACCGCTGCTGCTGATGACCGTGCGCCAAAGCGTGCCCACGCTCGGCGGCTTGACCGCCCGGTATGTCGACGCCGGGGTCACGGCGGCGGTGGTCGCCGATGAGGCGCGCCTGCCGGAACAGATGCAGACCGTTCTCGCCGACTGGTCCCGAGGCCGAGCGCCGCCACCGGCCTATCCCACGGCGGTCCGCGTCGCGGTCAATCCCACGGTGGCGCACACGTTAGGCCTGGCGGCCGAGGCGGTCGAACGCGCCCGGTCGTTGTTTTCGAGGCCCTAAGCATGAAGCGCTTTCCCTCTGGTCCTTGCCGTCTCAGCATCCATCGCCAGATCCTGGCGATCGCCCTGGCGCCGGCCTTGGTGGTGACGAGCCTGTTGGTGTTCGTGGTCTATCAAGGCAACCTCCAGCACAACCGGTGGCTGCTGGACCAGCACGGCCAGTTGCTGGCCGCCCAACTGGCCGGCGCGCTGGAATACGGGCTGGCCACCGGGGCGCTGGAGCAACTGTCGGCCATCGTCGACGCCACCGTCCAGCCGGCGACCGCCCTCCTGGGCACTCCAGTCCGGGACGTGATCGTGACCGACCCTGACGGTCGGCCCCTGTACCGGCGACCGGCTGCCGCGCCCACCGCTCCTGCGCCGGAGGCCCTGGCGGACCTGACCGTCGTCCCCGTCGAGGAGGACCGCGTGCGGTTCGCCGCGCCGGTGCTGCTGCGACCGCTGGCACTCTCCGCCGCCGCGCCGGTCCCCCGGCGGCTGGGGGAGGTGGTGGTCGAGCTGTCGGTGGCCGTCGCCCAAGCGCAGTGGCAGCACCGGTTGGTCAAGGATTTGGGGCTGGTCCTGCTGACCTTCGCGGGGGCCGCGGGCCTTGCTCATGGGACCGGGCGGCGGCTGTCGGGCGCCATTCGCCGGATCGCCGCCGCTATTGAGCGGATTAAAGGCGGCGATTTCACCACGCGGGTGCGTCACACCGATCGCCATGAGTTGGGCACGCTCCAAGAGGGCGTCAATCTCTTGGCCGACACCCTCGCCCGCGGCAAGGCTCATCTCGATCAGGAACTGGCCAAAGCGCGCGGAGAATATCAGCTCGCACTGGAAGCGCTCCAGGTTCAGACGCGCGCCGCCGAGCAGGCTAATCAGGCCAAAAGCCTGTTCCTGGCCAAGGTCTCGCACGAAATGCGCACGCCCCTGTACTCGATTCAGGGGTTGGTCGAGCAACTGCTGAAAACCGACTGCGACGAAGCCGAGGCCCGCACCCTGCACACCATTCTGACGGCCACCACAACGCTGTATCATCACATCAGCGACATCCTAGATTTCACGCAACTGGAGAAGGGCAAATACGCCCCGATGTTCGCACCCTTGGCGATGTGGGATGAGGTGGACGCTATCGTCGCACCGCTGGAACCACTGTTGGTCCCGCGTGGCCTGTATCTGGATGTCGTGGTCGCGCCGAATGTGCCGGCCACGGTGGAATGCGACGGCAAGGCGTTCCAGGCCATTCTGGCCAACCTGCTGGCCAACGCGGTTAAATACACCGAATCAGGCGGGATCGTTATCGAGTTGGAGGTGGCGCAACGAGACAACGGCGGCGATCCGTCTTGCCGACCGGTCCTGCGACTACGAGTTCGCGATAGCGGCTGTGGGATTCCGGCCGACCGGTTGGAGGCCATCTTCGCTCCGTTCGAGCAGGTGGACGAGGCGCTGAACCGCTGCTATCCCGGCACTGGGTTGGGCCTGTCCATCGTCAAGGGCTATTGCGAGCGGCTGGGAGGCCAGATCACCGTCGCCAGCATTCTCGAACGCGGCTCGACCTTCACCGTGGAGTTGCCCTTTCAGTCGCCCGCCGATCCGACCAGCACCCGCCCGCTGGTGGCGGCTATACCGACCGGGTTGCGGGCGCTGGTGGCCGACGAACGCGCCTCGTTTCGGGCTTCGGTCCGGGCGCGTCTCGGCAGTCTGGGGATCGTGGTCGAGGAGTGTGCCTGCCGACCGACCGACCTGGTTACCATGCTGGCGGAGGTCGAACCCTACGACGTGCTGATCGTCGAGAATCTGGCCGATTGGCCGGATGCTGATCGCATGGCGGCAGTGGCGGGATGGCGCCGTTGGGCGCCGGTTCTGCTTGCGCTGGAACCCCGCTACGACGCCGAGGTGGACCAGCGGCTGCAGCGCATGGGTCATACTCTGGTACTGTGGTCGGGCGCAACCCGTGCCCACTTGCTCGTCACGCTGGCCCGGGCATTTCGGGAGGTCACGCCGGCGGTGGAACCCGGCGGGGTCGTTTCTCCCGCACCACCACCCCTAGCCGGCAAGGTCGTGCTGGTGACCGAGGACTACGTTATCAACCGGATGATCATGGTCAACCAATTGCGAGGAAATGGTGCGCAGGTGCTCGAAGCCGCCGACGGCGACGCGGCGGTGGCGCTGGCAGCCGAGCCCAGCCTTGACCTGATTCTGATGGACATCCAGATGCCGGGCAAGGATGGCATCGCCGCAATCCAGGAGATCCGGCGCTTGCCCGCCGGTGCTCGGCTGCCGATCTTGGGGTTTACTGCCAGCGCCGACAAATCGACCCACCAGCGCATCCTGGCGGCGGGCGCGGATGGGGTGTTGACCAAACCGCTGGCCGAAGCCGACCTGGTGCGCGCGATCCGACGGGCGCTGCGACGGACGACCCCATCGACATTCCAGGCTAACGGAGATTAAGACCTTGCACTGCTTTCACGGCCGCTGGGCGATGACTGTCCTGATCAGTGTCCGAGTGCCGCGAAGAAACTGGAACACTCCGATTGAACGGGAGGGCCATGCTATCCATGTCCACCGAGCAAGCCACACCTCGCATTCTGGTCGTCGACGATTGCACCATTACGTGCAACCTGTTGACCGTGATTCTGACCACCGAAGGCTATCACGTCACCGCCGCCAGTGACGGCACAAGCGGCCTCGCTGCCGCCCGCGACCTCGTCCACGATCTCGCCATCGTCGACTTGCACCTGCCCGATCTCTCCGGCATCGAATTAGCTGGCCTGCTCCAGCCGGAGATTCCCTTTCTGGCACTCACGATCGACCGGTCGCCCGCGGCGATCCAGGCCTGCATCGACAAAGGCGCGTTGGGTTATCTGGTCAAGCCACTCGATGCCGAAACCTTCCTGCGGCATGTCCATGTGGCGCTGGAACGGGGTCGGGAACAACGCAACCTGCGGCGCGCCCTGCGGGACAATCACATCGTCAACAAGGCACTGGGGGTGTTGATGGGGTTTCTTCAACTCCCGGAACAGCGAGCGTTCGAAGTGCTCGTCGCGCGCGCGTCGGCACACAACGTCAAAGCGGTGACACTGGCCGGGGACATTCTCGCGGCGAGCGAAACGCTGAGCCGGGCGGTCCTGGAGAACCGTCCCGGTGTCCGAACCCGAGAACACATGCGCGAAGCACGCGCGTTCCTCAACGGCTTTCGGTCGGCGCACCGCTAAAAAAGCTTGCAGGATCCGGCTTATTTTCTATACTGTTGCCCAGGGTATGTTCGGGAAGAGCGTCCCTGGGATGCGCGCCTCGTGAAGAGCGCCCGCGGACCTGGCTTGTAAACAGGGCCAGACCCCCGCGTTATCTTATTTAACAACCGCTGTCTCATCATAACGCGGTGAGCCGGCCACTAATGATCGTTCTATTTCCGTTTCCTGAGCAACGGAAGTAGGTCGTCTCGTGGGCGCGCTTTACGTGAGGTGAGACATGGTGCCTGTTGCTCTATTCATACAGTCCCCGGCGTTCGCCGGATGGCCTTTCCGGGTAACGTATCCATGCCCTCTGGCGGGAACTCGGCTGGGCGCTACAGTTTGCTTATTCAGTGTCAGTAGCAGCGCAAAAAGCGGTCCTGGCCGGTGTTTTCTCACCCGCCAGAACCTGACCCGTACCGACCTACGAAGGAGGTCAGCCATGGCTAATGCGCCGGATTGCCGCGTTGCGTCGGCGTCCCTTTCCGCTTCTGCCGGTTTCACCGGCCTTCCCGTGTCGTCCGACTCTGCCCTTGCGGGCCTTTCGGCGGACGAACTCCTCCAACGGCAACTCGACGAATTGACGGCGATCCATCGCCAACTGCAACGGCTCGATGGCGCGTTGCGGCCCGCACTCGTTCCCGCGTTTCCCCATCCCCTGATCATTGGGGAGGGCCTCTACCTCTGGCTTCCCGAACTGCGGCGGTTCCAGCTCGCCCTGGCGTCACTGGAAGCGGAGTGCGGCGCACTCGCGCGGGCGACCCAAACGCGGTTGGACCGCACCCGGCACGGCGTCCAGCAGTTGCGCGGCCTGATCGAGCAAAAGGGGGCGGGCCATGAACGCCATTAACCCTTCCTTGAGCGCGGGATACCCGTTCATCGATCCAGCCATCGATCGGCGGTTGGATACGGTCCCGGATTCTATCAAAAATCAGGTCAGCGAGGTGGTGAACGCGCTCCTGGAACAGGGCATCCATCCGACCCCGGAGCGTGTGGCGGCGGTGATGGGCCGCCTGGCGCGCGCGCCGCTGGAGCGCAACCTGCTGGACGAGCTGCTGATGCGCCATTGGTGGGTCGCGTTGAACGACACCGTCGAACCGGACGACCCCGATGCGCTGGCGGCGCACCTGGCGTGGGCGCCCGTGCGGGAACATCCGGGTCACTGGTATCTCGCGGGGTTCATCGCTGGGCTGTCAGCGGGCCATTGGTACGGGTTTGGCTACGGCCACAACGCGGCCGCGCGCGAGTGTTGGGGGGGACGGTCATGAATCAAGAGATCCGTGGGTCGGTCCATGTCCCGGATCATCCCAAGACGATCAAGCCGGAGCGCCGGCTGGGATTCCAGAGGGTGCGGTCGCTCTGAAACTCGGCGGCGCGACCGCCAGCAAGCGGAGCAGGGCGACCGGGTCTTAGATTTCCAAGCCCATCACACCGATCAGGTCCGGGTTTTCGCCGCCCCACCCTGGCGGTGGGTGTGGTCTTGGGCCACCCAGTCCTCGGTGGTGACGGAAAGCGTCGGCGTTTTAGCGGGGTTGGATTGAGCAACCCGGCCCGGTGCGGGAGACGGGCTTTGACACCGAAACAAGCTCATTGACGACGTCGACCGTTCCAAGGACATTCTGGGCCGGGTCTATGAGTATTTTCTGGGCGGCCCGGTGCGGCTACCCCTCAGTCTAACGCCCTCAAAAACGGTCCGAAGTTATTGATAATGACTTGTTTCGTCAGCGGAGTCCGCCCTATCGTCGCCAAGCTTGGCGGCTTTGCGACATCCGTCCGACCTGAGAGGCGCAGCGAATTCAGAAGTCGAGAAGGTCGGCGACAAAGGGGTTGTCGGGGCCGATGGGTTCGACGTCCACCCCATAGGCGGAACGGAAGGCGGCGCTCCCGGGACGGCGCGGGTTCCACTTGATCTCGAAGGCGCGCAATCCGTTTTCGCTCTTCACCACCAAATCCACTTCCGCCTGGGTGCGCGAGCGCCAGAAAAACAGCTCGCAGGGCGAACCCAGCAGGACGTTGCGTTTGGCGATCTCGGCGATGACCCAGTTTTCCCACACGGCGCCGATGTCGGGCCGGAAAGCGTCCGCCGCGAAGGCGTTGAGCAAGGCGTTGCGGATCCCGGTGTCCCAGAAGAACACCTTCTGGCTCTTCGAGATTTCCTTGCGCGGGTGGGTGCTGAAGGCCGGCAGCCGGAAAATGACGAAGGTCCGTTCGAGCAGGTCAAGATAGCGTTCCACGGTCGGCCGCCCCATCTGGAGTTGCGTGGCCAGCTCGTTGACCGACACCTCGCTACCCGCCTGGTGGGCGAGGAGCAGAAGCAAACGACGGATCAGGTCGGGGGTTTTCACCAGACCCGTCTGCAGGATGTCTTTCCACAGATAATCCGCGCTGAGTTCGCGCAGCAGGCGGCGCGGGTCGGCGGACAGCACCACCTCAGGATAACCGCCGAAGGCCAGGCGCTGGAGCAGGAAGGCCCGCAGCGGCGCGGCGAACCGGGCGCGCACCGTCGGCAGGTCCAGGCCGACGTCACTCCAATCCTGAGAGCGCAGCGCCTCGGCAAACAACAGGGGTGGCAACACCAACTTGCGATTGCGGCCGGTCAGGCTTTCGGCGCTCTGGTCGAGCAGATCGAGCGAGGAAGAACCCAGCAGGAGCAGGCGGGTCGGCACTTTGGCATCGTGCCAACCTTTCACGATCCGGGCCGTCTCCGGCAGACGCTGGGCCTCGTCCAGCACCAGCACTTGGGGCGCCCCGAGCAGTCGGAGCGCCTCGGCGGGGGCCAGCGCCGCCGCCGCCAGAAAGTGGGCTTTGTCGATCTCGACGTCGAAGTTGAGAAACCGGGCGTCCTCGCCCCGCAAGACCTGTTCAACGAGGGTGGTCTTGCCGACCTGCCGGGCGCCTAGAACGAGGACCACCTTGTCACCGGCGAGAGCCTGGCGCAGATCGTCTTCAGCTTGTCTTTTGATATACATAAAGTTCATTATGAACGATCATTTTGTATATAACAATATACCAAATCAGTTTTCAGCCGCCTGTTGGATGGCTGGTCGGGGGCTGGCTGCGTTCGTTCGCACGCGCTCTCGCTCGCTGACACGCGCGGACTCCAGGGTACGGTCAAGCTGTTGAAAGCAGTGACCCGCAGTCAATAGGAATTTCGGCCAGTTGAGCTGAGAAATGGTTTAGCTAAAAAATGGTTTAGCTAAAAAATGGTTTGAGCGTCTTTCGGGTTTGTTGACGACCTAGCGAGGGTGGTCAAGGAAATCCTCCGAAGACCAATTAATTATTGACAGAAGCTCGAAAATAGTTTTTCAATTATTTATCAGCAAATTGTTGTTGCTAAGGAAAAACTCCCATGAACGGCCTGAGCCCCGTCGATCATTTCCTGTTGGCCCGTAACCAGCGCAACCACGAACAGTGGCTGGAGCAGACCGTGTTCCAGACACGGGAATTGCAGCAGCAGTTGGCCGAACAGGCGGCGGCAAATCAGGGTCATCTCGCTATCGTTAAGGCGCTGGTCGCGGCCTATAACGCTAACGATTGGCAAACCCTTCACGCCATCCTTGGCAATTACGAGCAGCGTCGCGTCATTTATCACTCAGCGTTCTATCAGACTTTCAATAGCTTGAAACCTTCCTGATTAGCCGCCGGGTTCTTTGACATTCCCCATCGGCTTCACCTTCGCCACGCCTTTCCCCCCATGTGGCGGGTTGCCTGTCAGGTTTCCCGCCGCGTTCAGTCCGACTTGTTTCGCTTCCAAGAGGCCCTGCTGGATGCCGTGCTGCATCTGGTGAAATTCGATCGCCCCCTCCACCTGGCCGCCGACCCAGCGCAGGGCGGCGTCGGGCAGCCGGTGGATCAGAGAAAACGACCGCAAGGTGAGGTCCACCGCCAGCCCGACGAACACGATCAGCAGGCCGACGAGGATGACCGGGCCGGTGACATGGCCGCTGTTGGCGTTGATCGCCGCAACCACGAAGGTCCCGGAGACCAGCGTCAGGAACCCGTAGCTGACCACCGTGGCCGCGAGCAGGCCGATCACCATGAGCGCGGGGGTCAGCAGCAGGGAAAACAGCAGCAGCCAGCCGGTCGCCGTTTCCGCCATCAGGCCCCGGCCGTTTCGTAAAAACATCACCGCCCACACCGGCGCGGCGACCAGCGCCTCGAACACCCGGATCAGCCAGTGCAGGCCGGCGACCGTCCAGATGATGAAGGGCGCCAGCGGCAGGAAGATCGCGGCGGTAAGGGCGAACCCCAACAGGGCCAGCACCACGATGCCCAGCACCAAACTCATCACGGTGAAGGTGTTGGACGGGTTCTGGCCGGTGAGAAGATCGGTCATCCCGCCCAGCGCTTGGGCGATTCGTCCGGCGCCGGAAGTGGTCGCCATCAGCTGAGCGACGCCGAACACGCCCAGCGCGCCGAGCACCGTCGCGATCAGCGCGTGGCCGATCCAGGCGATGGCGAAGAGGGGGTGGACCTTGCCGATCAGTGACTGGGTGATCCACTCCAGGGTAGCGCGCAGGAAGCCGCGCGACACGTCATCGATCGCGCTGTTATTCGGATCGCCGGTGGTCAGTCCCAGGCCACCGTCGCTTTCCGCCTCCAGGACCACCGCCTCCAGCCGCTTGATCGCAATGGCGTAAGTTTCGATGTCTTCCTTGGGCAACTTTTCCCAGACCCGGATCGGATAGGGTTCCGGCACGTTGAGGGCCAGTTTGTTCATGTAGTCGGTCAGGGCCATAAGCCGGTAGAACCAGCTCCCGGCCGACAGCCAGCCCTCCTCCTGAGCGCGGGCGGCGAACTCGGTGAAGGCGCGCTGGCCGACGAGGTTGACCACGCCGGCGATCAAGCCCTTCAGCCGGACGGCGTAGCGCTCGGCGGCGGCATCAAGGGCGCTCAAGCAGCGCCCGCCGGAAAGCGAGCCGGTGGCCGCAATCACGCACTCGCCCAGATCGCCCTGGCCCTCGAAAATCTTTTGCGCCAGCGGCGCCAGCTCGTCGCGCAGCGCCAGGGCGCTGATCTCGTGAGCGGCCAGCAGCTCTTGGGCGAATGCGGCCCGCGTGTCCTGGCCGAATCCCACCAGCTCGCTCACCCACTGCATGAACCCGTCCAGCCCGTCCACGCCGCTCACCCCCTGTTTCGGATCGAGGCCTTCAGCCGGCTCGCGGATGACAAAACCGCCGCAGACGGCCTCGCCCAGATCCGCCGCCGACCAACGGACGGCCCGCTCGGTGTAGGCGCCCGCGCTGCCGGTGACGCCGTTAAAGGTCACCCGGTACTTCGCGGTCCCCCGGGCGGGCAGGTCGTTGACGATCCGTTCGCAGACATGGGAGGCCAGCATCGCCACCGCCAACAGGCGGGCCTGCGCCGGTGGCGGCTCGGCGTACAGCGCCGTCTTGGCGAACCGATCGACGGCCTGATCCCAGACCGCATTGGCCAGCCCCACCCCGCTCAGGGTCAGCCACAGCACGATGATCTGAACCAGCGCAAAGCCGTTGACCAGCGGCAGCAGCAAGCCCACCCCGATCACCAGGCGCAGCGGCGTCCAGGCGGTGGACCGCTCTTGCCCCAGGGCTTCCCCCTCGTGCGCGGTGTCCAGCAGCGACACGACGGCCTTGACGAACACCAGGAGGCCCAATACCAGCAACAGGAAGCCGTTGAACGTGCGAAACATCCCACCGAAGGCGCCCTCATCGCCGGTTCCCAAGGAGTCGGCGAGCCGAATCTGATCGATCACCGACCCCAGGATACCGTGCAGCAGTCGCACGCTCACGTCGTTCTCGGTCGGTCGCAGCTGCTCGGGGGCCAACATCGGATCCTGGGCCATCGCCAGCGCCGGGACCAGCAAGACCGCGAGGGTCAACAGCCGGAACCGGATCGTCCGGCGGGATGCGGGGGTGGGTGAGCGCAGCATGGGGAACCTTCCTGAGGGCATCAATGGAGAGAGCAGAGCGGTCAAGGCCCATCGTCGGCGGGCAGCGGAGGAGGCCACCAAGCGGTGGGGTGGCGGACGAACCACCGAACCGCGCCCGGCGGGCGCGACCGGATGCGCCAGCAGCGGTAGGCCGGCGCGAGCGCGAGGCCCGCCAGCGTGAATGCCATACCCAGGCTGGCGCCGGCGCCAGCCCAGTCGGCCAGCCACACCCGATGCCCACCGATCAATGCGGCGACCACTGCCGCCGACAGGAACGCCCGCACAAAGGCGGCATCCGCCGCGTAGCGCCGCTGCCAGGCCGGCGCGGAAGGGGCCGCCGACCGGTCGGCGGGCCGGTCGGCGAGCGCATCGATCATCCGATCGAGCCGGCGGCCCGCGTCGCGGTGCGCGCCGGGCCGGCCCAGCAGGTCCTCGCGTCGGGCGCGCAGGTAGCGGCCGAACGCAGCGCGGACGTGCTGGATGAGCGGTGGGGGGTCGGACATCGTGCGGGGCCTTTTTCAGTTCTAAATTTTGTTCTATTATAATAATATTTAGAAAAAGGGCGAGGCCATTTTATGCTCTACACCGACCGGTCCAAACTGAATGCGCGATTTCGGCGGGCGTCGATCGCCCTCGTCGTCGGCATCGGGCTGATATCGCCCGCCGCCGTCCGGGCCGATTGCGACGGGTGCGTGGTGGCGGCGGTCAACGCGCACAAGGAAGCGATGATCCGGCAGTTCCAGCAGCTGAAGGAGTTCTTGGGAGAACAGTTCAAGACCGTGCGGCAGTCCATCGCCCAGGTGGAAAAGGACGCCCTGCGGGCGCAAGCCGACATCGGGTTCATGCTGCCGTCCCAGAGCTGTGAGACGGCGACGGCGGCGGCGGCGGCGGGGCCGGCCCGCGACCGGGCGGAGTCTTACCATCGTGCGTTCAACCACCTCCGGCGGCCGGAGCGGACCGGCGCAGCGGCGAGTGCGGCGATGTTCGCGGCCCAGGTGGAGCGCTACTGCAGCGCGGAGGACGTGGGGTCGCACGGTTGCACCCAGGCCAGCACACGGCCCGACGCCCCGTTCCAGACCGAAACCCTGTACTCCGGTTCGGGGCTGGGCGACGCGGCAGAACCGACCCAACCCGGCACGTTCTTGCCGGAAGTAGCCAGCTTCGACGACGACCGGATGGTGGACGCCCGCCGCTTCATCGACAACGCCACCGACCCCTACCCCCTCGACGACTTGCCCAAAGAATTACGGGAAACCCCGCAGGGCAAGATGTACTGGATCCGGCGCAAACTCTACGAGGGTCGGCTCTCAGCCAGCCGCTACAGCCTCAATCATGCGCTGGCGTGGCGAACGCCGGCGGCAGCGCTCAAGGGCTGGTTGCTCCAGGTCTGGCAGGAATCCAAGGCGACCGAGCACCGCGACGAACTGATCGCGGCCCTGCCGGAAAACCTCTCGTATCTGGAACTGCTGAAAACCGAGGTAGACCGCCGCTTCGCCTCGCCGGCGTGGTACGCCGGGATCGCCAGTAACCCCCAAGCGGCCGTGACCCGCGAGCTGGCCTACATGCAGGCGCTGGCGCTCAACCTGCACTATCTGCAACTGCGCCAGGGCGAGCGCATCGAGCACCTGCTGGCGCGGGCCAACATCGGCGATGCCCAGCAGGAACGCAGATCCTTGCAGGAAGAGCGGGCGGCCGCCATCAATTTGGTCCAGTCGAGCGGGACCGCGAGCGCCGGCACGGGCGCGACGACCCCCCCGACACCCGAAGGAGCCACCCCTTGAACGCTGCCGCCCTTTCTCCTGAACAATTGCGCGACCACCTGGATTCTCTCAGGGGTGCTCTCCCCCCAACGGCGGGTCCGGTCCTGGACCGCCTGCGCCAACAATCCGCCTTGCCCGCCGGTGCCCTCGCCGACCCGCTGGCCGACCCCGGTGGAACAGCGGCCGACCTCGACCGGCAAGACGGCCAGCGCGAACAGCGCCGGCAAATCAAGGTGCTGCTGGCCGGCGGTAAGTTGCACGCCGGGCTGATCGTGGCCGCCCTCGGGCGCGAGAGCGATCCGAGCGCCGTTCCGGCTGAACCGCTCGCCGCTGCGACTGCGGCCTGGGTGGAGCGGGCCACCCGCTGGATTGAGGCCGCCACCGACGCCCTGGCGCGGCAGTGGGGATCGCCAGCGGCAGGCGGATCCGCTGATTCATCGGGTGAGGCGGTCACACTGTCGGACTACCACCGCTACCGGTGGGCTCAGATCCTGGTCGCCGTGCTCCAGCAACGGCCCGAGTGGCTGGAGCAGGTCGAACCCGATCGCGTCGCCGCCTATCTGGCCGCGCCGGCTCCGGGCGTACCGGCCGAACCCGCCGCACCGCCGTGGACCTCGGCGGGGCGCGAAGCCGACGCGCGCATGGCGTGGTCGCGCGCCCTGGCGCGGGTGCTGGAAACGGCGGCCGACACCCCGTTCAACCGGCCGCTGGACGAGGTGTTGGCCGACGCCCGTGTCGCCCTCGCCGCCGCGGTCGAGCGCCAGACGCAAGCGTTGACCGCCGCGCCCGCGCTGACGGACGAGGCGCGACCGATCGTGGAGTTGCACGCCCTCCAGGTCGCGAGCCGGCTTTACGCGGCGACCCTGCGCCACGTCTATCACGAATCGACCCGCATGATTCAGTCCTACCAAGACCTGCTCCAGCAGGGCCAGGAGGACGCCGCGGATCAGCTCGCCCAAACCTATCAGGACCGCCGGCTCGGCTACGCCGGCGTCCCGCACTATTTCCGGCAGTTCGCCGCCCTGCACGAACACCAGCAAGAGGCGGCCCGGTCGGCAGTGCTTCGCGACCCGGAGCGCGCCGACGCCGCGGCGCCCACAGCGGTCCCGGCCCGCCCCGTCGTACCGGGTCAAAACGTTTAATGGATCGGTGATCATCATGCTAAAACATCATTTAAAGGCTCGCGACTTCCCTGCGCCCCATCCGCTGGATGCACAGGATGCGTTAGTCGGCCTGGTCGGCCTGGTCGCCGCCGTCGACGCGGCGGAATGGAGCCGCGTCGATCTCCCCCTGGAAAGGCCCGGCCTGCTGGAGCAGTTCCTAGACCCGGAGGTCCAGGACGCCCTGCCGGCGGCCCTCCGGTCGGCGGCGGAAACCTATCTGGACGGCCTGCCCGGCTATCGTTCGGGCGATCTGAAGCGTGCGGCCGAACAACACGCGCTGCGGCTGGCGCTGTGGAGGGGAGAGGCCCAGGTGGTGGACGAGGCGGACCTCGAGGCGCTGGGGCTGACGGAGGAGATCGACGATGGCTGACGGGCCAACCGAGCACCACCGCGCCGTTCTGGACGCGATGCGCCGCGCCGCCTGCGCGCCCGCCGACCCCGCCGTTATCGTCTTCGATGGGCGGTTGCACCGCTTTCGGGTCGAGGGCGACCACCGAGGCAGCCGCAACGGTTGGTTGGTGTTGCACGACGACGGCCTTCCGGCCGGCGTGTTCGGCTCCTGGCGGACCGGTCAACCGCACCGGTGGCGGGCCGAAGGTGGGGAGGCGCTCACGCCCGAACAGCGCCGACGGGAAGAGCGGCGGATCAAAGAGGCCCGGGCGCAGCGAGCCGTGGAAGAGCGTTCGCGCCGCGAGCAGGCGCGCGTTCGCGCCGGAAGCCTCTGGGCGCAGGCGCGGCCCGCGGAGGACGATCACCCCTACTTGCGCGAGAAACAGGCGCCGGCCCTCGGTTTGCGCCAGATGAAAGACCGGCTGGTGGCGCCGGTGCGCGATCTGGACGGCGCGTTGCACTCGCTGGCGTTCATCAACCCCGAGGGCGAGAAGCGCTTTTTGACGGACGGCGCGGTCGAGGGTCACTGTCACGTCCTGGGCGACCTGTACCGCGCCCACGCGATGCTGCTCTGCGAGGGCTACGCCACGGGCGCGAGCCTTCACCAGGCGAGCGGATGGCCCGTGGTCGTCTGCTTTAACCGCGCCAATCTGTTGCCGGTGGCGAGGGCCGTCCACCGCCGTTACCCCGACGCCGCCCTGGTGATCGCCGGGGACGACGACCGCTACACGCCAGGCAATCCGGGCCGGCGCGACGCGGAAGAAGCCGCCGAAGAGGTGGGCGGCTCAGTCATCCTGCCGGATTTCGCCGGACTCGATACCGCCAAGAAGCCGACCGATTTCAACGATCTTCAGGTGCTGGGCGGGCTGCCGCGTCTCAAGGCGTCTCTCCAGAGGCCACTGGCGGACGTTTGGCCCGATAGCGCACGTTCCCCGGAGACCCCAGCGCGCCCGGTCGAACCCGGCCGGCGGGCTGGGAGAGGGCTTGATGGAGAAACCACCGAACCTGAAGGGGAGCACGACATGGACCATGACCTGAACCCGATGCCCATCCCACCCGGCCTGGCGATGGCCTCGCCCGCCCGCCGCAAGGCGCCGCTCGGGGCGCATTCCAACCTTTATCAGGAGGTGACCGACCGGATCGTCGAGATGATCGAGAGCGGGACCGCACCCTGGCGGCGGCCGTGGGACCGCCCGCGCCACCCCGGCGCGCCGACCCGGCCGGTCAACGCTGCGACCGGCAAATTTTACAACGGTATTAACGTCCTGCTGCTGCATGCTTACCTGATGACGCTCGATGATCCCCGCTGGTGCGGGTACGAGCAGGCCAAGGCGCGAGGCTGGCAGGTCAAGGCCGGCGCGCGCGGCGCCTCGATCTATTTTTTCAAGCGCCTCGAAATCGACGCCGCCCGCGATCCCGACGGGGAACCGCTCCTCGACGAGGACGGGGCGCCGCTCAAGCGGAGCTTCCCGCTGCTGCGCCGGCATACCGTGTTCCACGCCTCCCAGATCGAGGGGATGCCCTCGCTGGAGGAGGCGTATGGTCCGGTGGACGCCTGGCCGGATCACCGCTGGGACGCGGAAGACCACCTGGAGGCCCTCCTGCACCGGAGCGGCGCGCACCTCGTCCACGAGGGCAGCATCGCCTACTACCACCCCGGCGAGGATCGCATCGTGCTGCCGCCGTGCGAGCGGTTTCCGGACCCGGCCGCCTACTACGGGGTCGCGTTTCACGAGCTGGGGCACTGGACCGGTCACGCGACCCGCTTGAATCGGCCCCTGGTCACCCGCCGGGACTCGCCGGAGTACGCGCGCGAGGAGCTGCGGGCGGAGCTGGCCAGCGCCTTCCTCGGGGCGGAACTCGGCATCCGACACGACCTGGAAAGCCATGCCGCCTATCTCGACGCCTATCTGGACCTGCTGCGGCAGGACCACCGGGAAATTTTCCGGGCTGCGCGGGACGCCCAGGGGATCGCGGATTTAATCCTGGACCGGCATCCGATCTGGCAGCTCCAGCAGGGTGCTTGCGTGGCGCGCACTGATCCTTTACCGGACGAAACGCCGATCCCGGTGGGCGCGGTGCATTCCACCCATGACGAAGAGAACGCGCCGGCGGCCGACGCGATCCCTCGAACGCCCCGCCTGGAGTCGGCCGATCCGGTTCAAGAACGGTCGGGCGCCGCCGAGACGGCTCCCCCCCTCGCGCCGCCCTTTCGCTGGGCGGCGGCGGCCTTGCGCGAACTGGAGCAGTCCGGCGCGGACGGCGGCGCGCTGGGGCACCTCGCACGCCGGATCGACGCGGCGCTGCCGATGAGGGCCGCACCTGTCCCAACGCGCCCCGCCGCCAGCGCGCCGCCCGTCGCGGCAGCGCCGGTTTCGAGGGGCCGCCGCCCAGGCGCGGTAGCGCCTGGCGCCTGAGGGGTGGGGTCATGACCGCCCGCCGGACGGTTCTAAAAGCGGCTGCCGGAGGGTTCGTGGGCGGCCTCTTGGACCCGCTCGGTTGGGCGCTCGCAGCGGACGAGCGCGGCGCGGACCCCGAGGCGGTGCTCCCTGAGCGGACCCTGTGGCTGCACCGGGTGCAGACGAAGGAAGAAGGCCGGGTGCTCTATTATCGGGAAAACGCCCTCGTCCCGGAGGGTTACTCGCTGGTGTGCTACCTGCTGCGCGATGTGCGCGCCGAGCAGGTGACCCGCATGGACGTGAAACTGATTCACCTGCTGTTCGGGATGCAGGTCTGGATGCGCGCCTGCGGCATCCGCCAGCCGCTGCGGGTCAACAGCGGCTACCGGACCTCGCAAACCCACGCCGCGACCGAAGGGGCGGCGGTCCATTCCCGCCACCTCTCCGGCCAGGCGGCGGATGTTGCGGTGGAGGGAATTCCGAGCGTGGTCCTGGCGAAGCTCGCCTCGAAGTTCGTCGCCGGCGGGGTGGGCATTTACCCCACCTTCGTCCACGTCGATACCGGGCCAGTGCGGTCGTGGATGGGGTAACGAATCGACGGTGGATGTTTCGGGCGCTGGTCCGCGGCGGCTGGATGGCCGAGGGTCGCTGGCTGTCGCTCGAGCGATCCGATCAGGACGCCGCCGAAATCCCGCGGGCCACCGCCGATTTCGGGCGGGATGCCCGGCAAGGCCGTGTTGTGCTCAGCGGAGGGACTGGATTTATACCCTCGCCTCTTTCCTCTACTTGAAAACTCCCCACCCACCCTCCCCCAAGCACTCCCCTTCAACCCCGTTCCCCGGCCCCGAGCCGTCCACCTCTTCGCCCAACGGGCCGCTTAAACCAAAGGTCGCAGGGCGGGTGTAGTGGGGATTCAGCCAGAATCGAGGGCAGCAAGGTGTCGTCCAGATCGACGAAGCGCACGAAGAAGCCGCCACTTTCTTGGGGTTCCAGCACGGCGGGATCGCAAGCTTCCAGGCGCTTCGACAGGACGCCGCTCGCCGCGCCCTACCCCGTCGCCGATTCAGCGGGTTCCGGCTCCCGCTTAAACTGGCTGATTTCGACGGTGCCTTGCGGGAAGTGGGCCACGATGCGCAACTGGCCCCCCATCGCCTCGACAAAGCGGCGCAAGGTGCTGACGTACATGTCGGTCTGGCTTTCCATCTTGGAGACGGCGACCTGGTTGACGCCGAGCGAGGCCGCAACCTGCTGCTGCGTCAGTTCGAGGGCCTTGCGCAGCTCTTGCAGCGGCATTTCGGCCAGCAGTTGCCGGTAGAGCGCGTCGGAACGCGCCCGCGACTCCGGCGACATCTTGGCCACCAGCTCCGAAAATTTCTTAGCCATCGAGTAGCCCTTCCTTTCTCAAGAGAGCCAAATGCTCGTCGTACCGGCGATCCGCCACCGGGACGTGCTCCTCGTACCAGCGCGGGTTACCGGTCTTGTCCCCGCCCAGCAGCAGGATGGCGCAGCGGCGCGGGTCGAAGGCGTACAGCACCCGATAGGGGCGACCGGCGTGTTGCACTCGCAGCTCGCGCAGGTGGGCGTGCTTCGAGGTGGTGATCCCGCTGCTGTACGGATATCGCAGGTTGGGACCGAATTCGCCGAGCAATTCGACGCTGGCTTTGACCGATTCCTGTTCCGGTTCGGTCAGCGTGGCCCACCAGTCGCCCCACTCGTCGGTGAATTCGATGTCCCATTTCATGTTTATATTATAGCTTATAAGTTATAAAACCATCAAGTTATCTTGGGTCTGTTCCATCGGTTTTGCCGGCAGGAGAAAGACAGTGTGGAGGAACGCAAAGCGATGATGGTATAAGCAGTCGAAAACATCTCGAAGGGTCCTCGGCGAAACGTGCGCCGACGCTCTACAATTCGGGTCACGACGGCCAAAACCCGCACCGGAAGAAAAGAATGGACGGCTTGCAAAAAATCAGCAGTGGCGACAACCCCAACCGCGTCGCCGACGGGGTCTTCGTCTTTCCCAGCCAACTCGCACGGGGCGACCGTTCCCGGAATCCGAATTTTTCGCATCGAACCTCGAAGGTTCCCCTCTCATTCTGGCGATGCGCCTCACCGCACCACCCGCCCGTCGCCCATAACCACAATGCCCCGCGCCGCATCGACCGTGCGCACCGCGCCCAAGGCTTTCAACCGCTCGCCGGCCACCACGGTCACCTCTTGACCTTTCGGCGTCTTTAGCCAAGCGCGGTCGCCGCTGATGGCTTTCACCGACCAGCCGGGCAAGACAGCCCCGTCGCTCTCAAAGGCGACAGCGCCTGGACCGCCCCGCGCCCGCTTCAGGCGCGCCTCGACCTCTTCCACGGCGGCGTGCAGGGCCGCGATCTCCTGCCGGGCAGCCGCCAGTTCCGCTTGCAGCCGGCTTTGGTGGGCGGCCTCCTGCTGGCGCTGCTGGCCGGCGGTTCGCGTCAGCGTCTGCACCGCCTGATGGAGGTTCTTCGCCAGTGCGCCCAGGCCGTCTAACTGGCCTTGGATCTCCGCCAGCCGCTTCAGGGTTTCCGCGTCCAGATCGGTTAAAAAATCGTGCGGCTCGCCGTCGCGGAGGGTGAACTGCGGCAGATCGGCGGGCGGCAGGCGCGGCAGCGGGTCGCGCACCGCCTTCGGATCGCCGTCCATCGCGGGCGCCGCGGGCGGAGGCACCGCGGGCGGAGGCACCGCCGCCTTGGGGGCGAAGGGCGCAGCGACCGGCGGGTCCGATAGGTGGGCCAAGCGGGGCGATGCAGCCGGCTTCGCCCACCACGAGCCGACCTCGTAGAGGCCGGTCTCCCGCAGAAAGCCGGCCGCGCCGTACAACGCAACGAGCGCCAAGGCCGCAATCATCGCGACGGTTCCGATGTGGGGCAGACGTCGCAATGCGGCAGATGCCTCGGTCGGGTCTTCGATTTTCGGGAGATCGGGCATGGGGGTTACTCGGGGGTGGCGCGGGGACGGGCCAACGCGGGGAGCGGGACGGCCGGCGCTTCGAGGGTCGGCCACCCGGTGGGAGCCGGCGGGCGCCCCCATCCGGGATCAGCGGATTCACCCGCACGAGCGGTCATCCGGCTTTCAGCGCTTTCCCGTTCGGCCGCGGGAAGATTGGCGACGAGCGGCTCGGCGCGGTTCAACGGCGTCGAGCCCGCAATGTCCTGCCCGTCTTCCCGGTCGTCGGAAGCCGGCGCGACGATCAGTACGCCGAGACCCGCGCCCGCGTCCACGGTGATGGTGTTGGGCCGCTGGAAATTCTCGGCCACCGCCCCGCTCATCCGCTGACCCACAGTTCCTAAGGCTTCGCGCACGATATCCTCATGATCGATGTGGTCTTTCGGCACGCTGACCACATTGCCCAGCGGCCCCACCGTCGTCAACGTATGACTGGCCCGCACGGCGTTGCCGTAGCCCTCCAGGAAACTGGCCGCCAACAGCGAACCCCAGCGCTCCAGAGTGTGATGATCGACGCCGGTGGCCAAGGCCGTGCGGGCAGTGGCCAGGTCGATGGCGTAGGCCTCAATGCGATGAGTCGTGCGGTCCGGCGTCGTCAGGTGGCTGAACTTGACCAAAACCCGTTCCGGCCGGCTGCCCACTACCGGCGGGAACCGGCTCAGCTCGCCCAGCAGGATTGCGCCCTTGAACCGCTCACCCACGATTTTTGCCCGCACCGGTCCTGGCTCGTCGCTGTGGATAGCGGTTTGCAACACGGCATAGAGGATATCGCCCGGCCGCAATAGACCGCGCCGGTCGCGGGGTCGGGCGGATCGCGCCTCGGCCAAGAGCCGCTCGGCGTGCCGGTGCGCCGCCGCCCGCTCGCGCTGGCCCGACCGATCCTCGAACGTCACCATCCGGGTCGGCGTCGGCTCGAAGCGCTGGCGGAACGCGACCAACTGCCGGACCTGGCCTTGCATGGCGCGGGCGAACTCGCCGGTCAGCCGGTCCGTTTCGTCCGGTGGCGGGATCGAGGACCGGGCGGGGGGCGCAGCGGGGCGCGGGGCCGGGGGAGGGGGACCCGCCGGCCCGGGCGCGGGGGGTTCGCTGGTCGGCAACGCCTGCAGTTCGGGCGGGGTCGGCACGGCGCTGCCGCCCATTTCCCGCGCCCGGTTCGCCCGCCGCTCGTCGGCCAAGTGCTGCAAGCGGGTATACTCGGGCGTCTGCGGCCCGCCCGGCACCGAACTCACTCCCCCAACGCTCGGCGCACGGGCGTCGGCCGATACCGGAATCGCCGGTTCCCAGTGGAGCCCGACGTAGACCGCGACGGCGGCCAGCACCGCCAGCGCTAACCCCAGCGCGGATTTGTTTTGAATCGGGAAAACCATCGGCGTTCACTCTTTGATCGTGAGGTCGGTCAGGCTGCCGTTGTAGCTCACCAGCAGCACCGGCACGTCCGGCAGCTGGTAGGCGTGCAGCCCGCTCGGATGGCTGGCCCGCTGGCGGTACTCCGGGCTGTAGACTTCGGCCACCGTGCGCAGGTACAGATCGTCCCCCACCCGCCACGCCATCGCCTCCGGCTCCACCCCCGTGATCGGCACGCGGGTGGCCGCCGCCGTGGGCGGCAACCCGTTCAGCACGTTCAACAGCGCCGCTTCGATCCCGCCCGGGCGGGCCGCCCGGTATTCGGGGGCGGCGTTAGGACCGGCCAGCGGCAGCTTGAACTCCTTGCGGGCGTCCACGGTCCGTTGGCCCAGCGCCAGCGTCACGACCACCGGCGTGTCCAGCCCCTTCAGCGTGACCACCAGATTCCCCGCGCCCCGACCCGCAACCGGCTGCACGACCAAAACGGTCGGCAAATCCCCCGGGTTGCCGGTGGTGGTGCTGGCCGATACGTCGAACAACCCCTTGTTGAAGCCTTGAAAGGCCGTGATCGGCCAGATTTTGCCAGTGCGGTCGGTAAACACGAGGCTGGTGCCGTACCCTTGGCCGACCCGGACCACCGGCGGGCGGGGGGCGTTCAGGTCGAGCGCTTCGGCCGTCATCACGGTCTCGGGCGGGGTGTGGGTCGAGGACACCGCTTCGGTGAGGTCCAGGGACTGGATCAAGGACTGCAACTGGTCCGGCGTCATCGGGACCGTCGCATCCTCGGTCTGCTCGAACGCCCGCTCCCGCGCCTGCTCTCGCTTCGCTTGATCGCCGCGCTCGGCCGACGCCAGGGGCGGGGCCGGGCGAACCGCCGCGTTCGCCTCCGGAGCGGCGGCGCTGTCGGAGGGTACGCTACCCTTTTCCACCTCGGACGGCGGGGCGGTCTCCGGAGCGGGCGCCGCGGGCGTCACCGGCAAGGCCAAGACCCCGAACACGGCCCACAGCGCGGCGGCGCGCATCAGCGGCTCCTCCCCGGACGGGTGACGAGCTGGTGGATCGCGTAACCGCGCGGCGCCTCGTGCGTGGGCACCCGCACCACCAGCACCTCGGCGAGGTTTTCCTGCGGCGCGCTCGTGCTGGAGGCCCCCTGGTAGCTGATCTTGATCGGCGCCTCCAGGCGCCAGACATACCGCCGGGCCAGCACCCCTTGATTGGTGACGATCGGTGGGGCGGTCGCCACCACTTGCGTGACCAGTCGCCGCTCATTGACCGCCGTCCACAGCCCCGAATCCTCCAACGCTTTGCGGTGACTGTTGAAGCCTGGCGCCGTGAACAGTTCGCGCATCCGCGAAAGCTGCTCTTGCTGGTGAACGTGATCGAAGGTGTACGCCTGGGCGACCGCCTGCGAGACCCAGCCCAGCAACACCTCTTGCGGCACGTAGGGCTCGCTGATCGGAATCAGCGGGATCAGCCGGCCGTCGGCGGTGGTGGCGAAATACTCCGGTTGCGGGGGATGCAGGAGTGTCCAGACGTTCCCGAACGCACTGGCGGCCAACACGCCGCCCAGCAGTAGATTCCCCAGCAGGGACCACCGCAGTTTCAGATCGTAGGCGCGCAACAGGTCGTGGACCGGCGCGAGGCCGCGCCTTCCGGTCGCCGGCGAGGGATTCGCCGCCGGACGCCTTTCTTCCGAAGCCGACGCATTGGTCGGCGCAGGGGCCGGTGAATTCATCTTTTTTTCTCGCTCGAAAGCGGCGCTGAGAGGGTTGCCGTGCTATTATAGACTCATTTATATTATGTTAGAAGCATATATTATTCTTCTATTTTGCCGGGGATAGCCCCATGATCGACGCCTTGAAAGAAGAGATCCGGCGACTGCCCCAGGGGCGGTTTTTCACCGAGCAGCACATCGACGCGTGGTGGGCCGCGCTGGCGGAACGAGCGACCTCCGACGCGCACTGGAGCGGCCTCACGCCCGAGCAACACCTCCGCCGGTTGGGCGGTTTTGGCGCCAGCGAGATCGGCGTACTGGTCGGCGAGCGGCGCGGCGACTATTCGCCTTTCATGACCGCTCGCGAGCTGGTCGCCCGCAAGCTCCTGCTCGAACTCCCCACCCCGGCCGATGAACACCAGCGTCGGGGCCTCGTGATGGAGCCGCTGGTGCGCGCCGAATTTTTACGGCGCAGTGGGGCGGTCCGCCGCACAGACTTGACGCAACCCGTGGCCGCTCACACCCCGACCCGCTGGCCCTGGATGCAGGCCACCCCGGATGATTTTTTGGACATCAACGGCGTCCTCGGCGTGGTGGATTACAAGGTCCCGGCGGAGCCGATGACCGAGCTGGAGCTAGGCCATCGCTGCCAGCTTCACCAGATCGGCTTGCTGGCCGAGGATTTGGGGATTCCCGTCGGGTTTCGGGCCATCGTCGCCTGGAACCACCGGCGCGGCGGTCCCGAAGTGTTCCTCTGCACACGCGATCCCGCCCTGGAGCAGGAGATCATCGCCGCGGGCGAGCACTACTGGAACGGCCACGTCCTGACCGGCGAATTGCCCGACTGGCCCACCCGCACGGCCCTGGCATTGAATCTGGCCGACCTCTCCCTGGAGGCCAAAACCGAAATCGAAACCCTGGCCGAACGCTGGATGCGGCTGGAGGTGCTCGCCAAGGAAGCCAAGACCTTGAACGAGGCGGCCCGCGAAACCCTGTTGGCGTGCTGCCGGGCCCACGGGTTAACCGACGCCGTGACCAGCGGGCCGATCCACATCAAACCCCACCCTGCCTGGAATGCAGAGGCCATCGACGCCCGGCTCTCCGAGACCGAGCGGGAACCGTTTTTGCGTTTCAAATGGGATAGCGCCGCGCTGGTCGCGCTGGTGCGCGACCTGGGCGGCGATCCCGAGACCGCCCGCGCCACGAGCGACCCGATCCTCGATCTGGAGGCGGCGGCGCAGTGGCTCATCGCCGAAAAAGGCCTTCCCGAAGCCGAACTGCGGCAGACCGACTACCGATCCAGCCTCTCGCGCCGCAAGGCGGATGAACGGCTGGTGGCGCCGGCGAGGAGCGCCGCGCAGGCGACGGTCCGCCAGTTCGGAGACCTGGCCCCTCGCGGGCCGGGTTGAACCGGTCGATCCGCCCCCTTTCAGCAAACCGACTCCAGCAAACCCCAACAGGAATAATTAATATGCTATCTAAAATAGATGAATTAAAAGAGCGGTCGGTCGCTCTCACTCACGGCGCGACCGCCAAAGCGCCAACCACCCACCTCTCGTGCAACGTGATCGCAAAGCTGGAAGCGCCTCCGGACACCCAGGGCGACACGCTGATTTTGCAGGCGACCCCCCTGTTCAACGGCCCCCACACCACGGCTGGCCAAACCGAAACCTTCGCCGTGCGCCCAGAGCGCGTCAAGGAGTGCAAGGACAACCTGAATAAAGGCGTCGGCGGCGGCCCCGGCTCGGTCCTGGCCTTCGGCAACGTCTGGCGCGACCGCGACACGGGAACGCTCAGCGTCGGGTGGATCAACACCTGCATCTCCGCTCAGAAGGTCAAAGGCGAGATGAACCATCACCAGGACCGGACGGTGGTGCAGGTGTACGCCCAAATGCCGGTGCTGGATTTCACCAACGTCCACCGGGCGCCCGGCGAACCGGAGCGCATCCGCTGGCCGCTGGGGCTGGACCGGATCGAAGCGCGGGCGCTATCGGGAACCCGCTGGCAGACCGTCGCCTTCGAGCGCAACGGGTTGAAGGAAAAGTTGGAAGCGGCCTGGAGCGCCCGTGCGCAGGAAGGCGTGTCGGTCAACTTGCGCTTGCCGGTGCTCCGCCCGGAACAGGCCCTGCCGGTCCGGGACGAGGCGGAGGCGGCGCGGGCGCTGAACGCGCTCCTTTCGACCGACCGCTACCGGAGCGTGTTGACCCGCATCGACGTCGGCGAGTCGGTCGAGACTCGCTGGCAGCCGCTGATGCACGGGGAGAACGTGGCCGAGTGGTCGGCCCAACTGCTTTCGCGAGTGCCGGGCTTCGACGACCGGGGACAGCCGGTCGCCGATCCCGAAACCGGCGAACAGGTCATGATCGACCGGTTCTCGCTCATCCGGGGCATCAACAACGACGTACTGTTCGAGGCCGCCCGCCAGGGCCAGCTGCAAATCGAGTTCCTGCCGCGCGACACGGTGCTGGTCGCCAGCAAGAACGCCATGGGTTTGGCCAACGACATCAAGTCGATCCTGCAATCGGACTCCGCCGCTGATTTGCGCTCAGTCGCCTTCGCCTTCGGCCACGATCCCGAAGCGGTGTCCCGCGTCGCCTTGGTCTTGCAGCAACAGGACGAGCGCACCTATGTCGTGGCGGGTCCGTTCAGGCTGGACGCGGGTCCCGCCCATTCCCTGGCGACCGTACCCAGCCCGAACCTGACCTTGGCGTCTTCCGCGCCGGACCCGCAGACGGCGCCGCCGCTGGAACCCGCATCGATTGCGGACATCCCGGCCCTGGACGAGGAGGATTTCGCGCTGGACGGCGCGGCCCTCGACGCCGCGCTGGAGGAACGGCCCGTCGCGTCGGGGGCGACCGACCGTGCGAAACCGGCCGAACCGTCGGAAGCGACGGCGCGCCCGGCGCAGCGGCCTGCGGCCGCTCCGGTCGTGAGGCCCCCCGTCCGGCCCGCGCCGCCACCGACGAGCGCGCCGCCGCGCCGGGCGCCCGCGCCGGGACTCTGAGACTCTGACCCATGACGGACGCGATGATCGCCTTGGGAGGACGCCGCATGACGGAACCCGACGCCAAAATCCGCTGGATCGATCTTTCACCCTACGGGATCACCTTGCACGCGCTGCGGCTGCCCTCGGGGCGGGTGGCGCTGGTCGCAGCGGGCGACACCGCCGCCCACGGCGCCGCGCTGGCCGCGCTCGGCTTCCGGCGAACCCGGCAGGGCCATGTGGTCCATCCCGAGCCGACCTTGCCATTTCGCGACGTGCGCGTTCATTTTCCGCGAGCGTCCGTGCAGGAAATGGCGCGGGAGACCGTGGTGCGGGTCGTGCCGGTGGCGCCGGCGATCCCATCGCCCGCCGAAACCGGCAACGTCGACCATCAGATCCACAACGCCACGCTGTTGGGGATCAACCGGCGCGGTCAGCAGGTCTATGAAGACGGCGCGGAGAATCGCTATTTGGTGGGCGACCCCGAGGGGAATGACGGGCCACTGGCGGACGTTGACTATTTGCGCTTGACGGACCCCGAGCAACTGCCGGAGGGGGTGGCCGGCCTGATCTTCCGGGTCGAGCGGGACGAAAAGCTCACCTCGGAGGCTCTCGCGCAACTGGCCCGCGCCCTCGCGGTCCCGTCCGGCCGGCAGTCCCCCTCCCCGCACGCACTGCGGGAAGCCCTGGAGGCGGCCAGCGTCCGGCATTTTCGGGAGCGGGCCGGCTGGAAAAGCGATGCCGGCTGGCGCGAGGGCGCGCCGCCCCCGGAAACCGCGTATCGCGCCGCACAACGGCTGGCGAGCAACCTGCCGCCCGTCGCCACCCGCAGCAGTGACACCCTGATTTTCGCCCAGTTTTCCACCCCGCTGCCGCTGGCGGTGGCGGCCCGCACCCTGCTCGGCCCCCTCGGCGCGGGTCGCTCCCTGCTGGAGCCGACCGCCGGCCACGGCGCACTGTTGTTGGGCCTGCCGGCCGATACCCGGATCACCGCCGTCGAGATCGACACCGAGCGGGCGCGGCGGCTGGAACGGGTCCTGGCCGATCCCGCCGGCCCGACGGCGGCCCGCGTCCTGACCGGCGACATCCTCCGCCTCCCGCCTCCCGAGGAACCCTACGACTACCTGCTGGCCAATCCGCCCTACGGCGGGTTGGACCTGCACCCCCTCACCCCTGGAAATCAAACCCGCGTCCGCCTGAACGAGGTCTCCTTTACCACCCGCCGGCTCGATCATTGGATCTTGCTGGAAACCCTCAAGCGGCGCCACCCGCTGGGCCGGGCGGTCTACCTGATCGGCGCGGACCACCCGCGCAACCACGACCTGGACACGCCCGCCGGGGGCAGCCGCACGTTGTTGAACCTGCTCGCGGATCACTACCGCGTCGAGGCGGTCATCGGCCTGCACGGCGACCTCTACGGCACGCAGGGCGCCCACTATCCCTTGCGGATGATCGTGATCGGCGAACAGGGCGCCGGCTTTCCGGCCGTGCCCGAGAAAACCCCGACTGCCCGCACCTGGGACGAGCTGTGGACACTGGTGGAGGCGCTGGCGCCCCGGCTGGGTCCAAGCGCCCTGGAGCGCGCCGCGCCGGTGGCGATTTCGGGTGCGGCGGCCGCCGGCGAGCCGACCGCCCCCCGCCAAGACCCGGAACCTTCGATCGAGGAGGAGATCGACGAAGTGCTGGTGTTCCAGGAACGCTACGTCGCCCGCAGCGCGCTGGGCGAGGCGTCCACCATGATTCCCGCCAACATGGCCTCAGCCGTCAGTCGGGCGCTGGATCGGGTCGAAGCGCGCCAGGGGTGCGGGGTGGACGAATTCGTCGGGCGCGCGCTGGGCCTGAGCGAAGCGGAGCTGGCGCAGCGCTTCGCGCCCGAACAGCTCGACGCGCTGGCGCTGGCCTTCGACGCCCACGACCGGGGGCGGGGGTTCATCGCGGCCGACGAAACCGGGATCGGCAAGGGCCGGGTGCTGGCGGGCGTCTGCCTGCGGGCCTGGCGCGAGCGCCGGCCGGTGATTTTTCTGACCGAAAAGCCCAACCTGTTTTCGGATTTCTACCGCGATTTGAGTCACGTCGGCGCGCGGGGCGACATCGTGCCGCTGATCGTCAACCTCGACACCCCGATCAAGGACACCGAGCGAGGCACGGTGCTGGTGCGGCCCAGCCGACCGGCCGACCTCCGGCGCGCGGTTGCGGCCGATGCGCTGCCCGCCGGAGCGAATCTGGTGCTGGTCACCTACTCGCAGTTGTGCCAGGCCGTCTCGCCCAAGACCGACTGGCTGTGCCGGATCGCCCAGGCGACCGGCGCGCAGGTGCTCGTCGATGAATCGCACAACGCCAGCGGCGACTCCAACACCGCGCAAAACGTCCGGCGCCTCTTGGAAGCCAGCGGTCGGCCGCCCGTCTTTTCCAGCGCGACCTACGCCAAGCGGCCCGACTCGTTGGCGATCTATGCCTCGGTATTGCCCGTACTGTTCCGCAACGACGACATTGGCCTGCTGCTGCGACGGGGCGGCGCGCCGCTGCAAGAGGTCTACTCGCAGATGCTGGCCGAGGACGGCGTGCTGATCCGCCGCGAGCACGACCTGTCCCACATCGTTTTTCGCACCGAACCGGACGCCGCCCGCGCCGAGCGCAACCGGCAGCTGGCCGATCAACTCGCTTCGGTTCTGGAAAAATTGGCGTGGCTGGGCGGCGACATTGAGGCGTTCGTTTCGCGCGAGAACCAACGCCTGAACACGCTTTTTGCGCCGGATGGCGGGAACGGCGAACGCCAGGGCCACCGCGCCGGCTTGCAGGTCATGAACTTCGGCTCACGCCTGTACCAGCTCAACCGGTTGTTCCTGCTGGCGCTGAAAGTGGACCATGCCATCGCGTTCGGGGCGCGCGAGATCGAAGCCGGCCGCAAGCCGATGTTCGTGGTCGAAAACACCCTGGAAACCCTGCTCAAGGAGATCATCACCGATAAGTTCGACGACAATCCTCCAGACGAGGAGCGCGCGGACGCCGAGGAGGCCACCGGCCAGCGGGACAACCCGAGGGACGAAGCCGCGCCGGGCAACCCCTTCGCGGGACGGGACTATCCGCCGATGACCTACCGGGACGCCCTGCATCGCGTCCTGAGACGGATGCTGGAGTACACCCAGCGCGACCGTTACGGCAACACCGCACGGCGCTCGATCAGCAGCCCGGAACTGCTCGACATGGCGGCGATGATCGCAAAGGACATCGACGATTTCCCGGACGTATCGCTTTCCCCGCTCGACAGCGTGCGCCTCGCGCTCCAGGCGCGCGGCCACCGCATCGGCGAGCTGTCGGGGCGGAGCTTTCAGGTCGATTGGGTCGAGCGCGAGGCCGGCCGCGCCATGCGGGTGCGCCCGCGCCCGCCGGAAAACCGGGTCGATACCGTCTTCCGCTTCAACACGGACGTGTATCAGGGGCTGATCGTGACCCGTTCCGGCTCCACCGGCCTGAGCGCCCACGCTCGCAACGACGTGCCCGGCTGGAGCCCCGCGCCCCGCTCAATGTTCGAGCTGCAAATCCCGCAGAACGTCGCCGAGCGCATCCAGTTCTGGGGTCGGATCAATCGCCGGGGCCAGTGCGCCGCGCCGACCGTGGTCACCCCCTCCACCGAATTGCCCGGCGAGGTGCGGTTGATCGCCATGCAGAACGCCAAGCTGCGCCAGCTCTCGGCCAACACCACCAGCAACCAGGACAACGCGGCGCTGGCCAAGAACATCCCGGATCTGTTGAATCCCGTGGGCAACCAGATCGCCCGGCGCTGGGCGCGCCAGAACCCGTTCCAGGCCCGGCGGCTGTCCGCCGAGCCCAACGAAACGCGCGACGCGGCGCCGGAGTGGTACATCAACCGCGTCACTTCGCGGATCCTGCTGCTGCCGGTCTCCGAACAGGAAGCGGTGCTGGAAGAGCTGGCCGGGCTGTATCGCGCCCGGCTCGACGAGCTGAAAAGCCTCGGCATCCACCCGCTGCGCACCGCCGAATGCGACTGGAAAGCGCGCGAGGCGGGGCGGGAAACGTTCGAGAACACCCCGGCCGGCGCGGGCGAGACCGATAGCCCGTTCCACGCCCCCATCGACTTTCTCACCGTGGAGTACGAGGAGGCCCGCAACCCGCTGCGCCGCCCGCAAGTGGCCGCAGCGGTGACGGCCGGCGCGGCGACCTGGAACCCGGCGCTGGCGCTGGACACCTTCGGGCGCATCCGCCGCGCCCGGCTGGCGCAGGCCATCCAGCCCACCGGGCGCTACGCGGGCTTTCCGACCGTCGAGGCGGGCCTGAACGCGCCCGATGAGGACAACCCGGTCCAGCGCACCGCGCGCCAGCTCGATCGGATCGAGGATTTCATCCGCACCGTCGCGCCCGGCGCGGCGGTGACCTGGCAAGCCCCAGCGCCCGGTTCGGTGGGACGCACGGGCGCGGACGAAGAAGGCGACGACGAGGCGGGAGAACCGGAAACGCACGCCGGACTGATCGTGCGGGTGCGGGTGCCCGACCGCGACGGGATGCACCTGCCAGGCCACTACGAGGTCGTCATCGCCTGTCCGGGCGAGGAGCGGCTGAAGACCTTCACGCTGCACAGCCTGCTCAAAGGGGAGTACACCCTGCACCGCGCACCGGAAGACACCCAGCGCCTGCTGGAGGCTTTCGACGCCGCGGAAGCCGGTTCCTTCACCCGACGGCGCGATTTGCTGGTGGGCAATCTCTACGCCGCCCTCCAGATGGCCGCGCGCGATGATCTGGGCCGCGCGGTGATCTATACCACCACCGACGGGAAGCGCGAGCGCGGCATCTTGCTGCATTCGGAGTTGACGCTGGAGGCATTGACCACTCAACCGGTCTTGCTGCGCTCCGCCGAGCATCTCCGGCAGTTCGTGGACGACCATGGGCGCGAGCGGCGCACGGTGTTGGTCTCCAGCGAGACCGGCGGGCGGCCGGAGCGTTACCAGCGCGGCGTCGATTTCATCCTGATCCTCCGAGACGGCGAGGTGAACCTGATCGTGCCGGGCGCGCACGGCCGTAACGGGCCACTGCTGCACGATCCGCGCTGGCCCGCGCTGGACATCAAACTGGAAGGGAACCGCACCGCCCTGGAAGGCACGATTCCGCCCAGCGCTCTGCCGGGCGCGCTGACGGTGCTGGGCGAGATGACCCCCTGGTACGCCGGCCACCAGTACCGCGACTGGTATAATCGACTCGCGGCGACCGACGGGGCGACCCCTCACGGTACGCCCACGCCGCCGGATCGCCCGGATTCACCGGACTCCCCCATCCTGGCGCAGCACCCCGCCCCCGCGCGCCGCCGCGCCGCGTGGGTCCCTGGAGGTTAATCTCATGCCTGACGCGAACGACTTGCTCGGAACCCGTTTGACCCTGGCCCAAGCGTGCCGACCTCTGCGGGTCGATCCGCCCTTGCGGCCCGGTGAAACCGTGAGTTGGATGCAGAGGCATCCCGAGACCGGGACCGGCATCAACGCGGCTCTTTATTGCCATGATCCCGCCCGCGACGACGAGCCTTATGCGCTCAGTCTAGGCGCCTATGAGGAGGCACGGATCAAAGGCCCGAACGGCGAGGATTACGGGACCGACCGTTCGGTGATCGCCCGTTTGGACTTCGCGCTGGACGTACCCGAGGGCGAGGACCCCCAACCGCTGGACGATCCGCCGAAGACGCGGATCAAGCTGGTCGCCGCCGAGCTGGGCGCCGGGCTGGGCGCGGACGACGACCAACCGCTGGCGGCAGTGTTGTCCGAGGTGGGGCGGATTCTGGCGGGCTGGCCGGCCGTGCGGGAGTGCTGGGACGAGTGACTCTTCTCCCCCACCCAACCGAAGGATAACACCGTGCGGTGGGGGCTATTCCGCCTCGCGGGTCGGCGGCGCCGAGATTCCCTGGGAACCCGACTCGGCCGCCGGTTCCTGCGCCGAGGCGGGGTCGACGCGGGGAGCGGCGATCCTCGCGGGGGTAGTCGGAGGCCTATCGCCTTGGATCGGGACGAAGAGGCGGTCCGGCGACGCTTCGTCATCCAGGCATAACACCGGGTTGCCCTGGATGCCGTGGCTCCGAAACACGGCCATCAGGTCCGTGGTGCTGATCGGACGCTCGTCATCCAGGCCGTACAGCGTCGCGAAGTGGCTGGCTAACCCAACCAGCGTGGTCCGCCGATGGCGGGTCGGGGTGCTTTTGGCCCGATCCGACCAAGCCACCCAGAGGGCCAGGCTATACACGTCGCCGGGGAAATGCAGATGGATGTCGCGGAAGGCACTGATCGGTATCGTTTCCGGTTCGTTTCGCGGTTTGGGGGTGGATTTTCGCGCCATGGGGGGTTCACTGCGTCATTTGACCGGACGGTCAACCGTATCGTGGAATTCCCGAGGGGCCACCACGGGGGTCGGCGGCTCGCCGCTTCACTCCCGGGGTTCCTGGGGCAGGTTGTTCAGGTTGCGCAAGAAGCGCTCCCGGTTGAAGGTCCGCTGGTGCTTCAGAATGTCCCAGACTTCGACGCAAACCGCCTGGCCGATGTACCGCTTGGCCTCCGGCTCGGAAAGTCCCAAGGCTTGCAACCGATGCAAAGTCTCGCGCGTTTCCGGGGGTTCGTTATCCCGGATCTGGTTATCGATGATCTCCATGAACGCCGCTTGGAGATGGGGATCGGTCTTTCGCATGGCATCATGACCTTCTTCAGCGAACGTGTGAGCTCGGGGGCTGGTGGAGGGCGAAACCTGGAGCGAACCGACCAGCGCCGCTGGCCGACGACTCCCTGGAACGCATCGTCAGGCCTCGGGCAGGAGATCAGCATAAAGCCGCCTCGCAAGAAACCGGTACCGCTCCCGGTTGCCGGCGATCAGCGATCTTCCAGCGCCGTCAAATCCTCGACCCCCGCCATGTCGGCCAGCATTTTGGTGTAGTTACGCAATTTCGCTTGCAGCGCCGCCAAGTCGGCGCGAAACGCCGGTCGTTCGGCGCTGCTGAGTGAACCTTCCAGGCTTTTTCGGTGCCATTTGGCGGAAAACGGCCGGACGACCTGGTTCAACACTACCACCGCGACTTTGGTGAACTCCAGGCAATCCCGCCCGTGGCGTTTGATGATCTCGCGGGTGAGATCGAAGAGTTCGTAGATACTATCCAGGGCGGCTTTTTCATCCCCCTCGTCCGGCGGCAAACCCTGCGTCGATACCCGCGTCAACAGCTCAACGTACAGCTCCCATGCCGCTTCCTTGTCGGCTGTTTGCGGCTTCCACTCCATTTCAAGAAACGGTGCAGAAATCTTCAGGGATGTCATGTCCCATTTTTCCAGCCACTTGCGCCATTGCATGATCACCTCCACTCAGAAATTGCCTGCTATGCTTTGATGCGATACGGATAATGTTCGGTTGTTTTATCAAAGAATACGCCAATGGACAGCAAAATCTTCATCAGCTTTAGCCATAAGGACCGCAGTTACCGCGACGAACTGGCGCCGACGCTGGAAGCGGTGGCCGCCATCCGGGACCGGGTTTGGTTCGATCAGAAAGGCATCGATGTCGGCGACCAGTTCCATCCCGAGATTCAACGGGCGCTGGCTGAGTCGAAGCTCGCCATCCTGCTCGTCAGCAACCATTTCCTCATCTCCAACTACATCACCCAGCACGAGTTGCCCTTTCTGCTGCGCCAAACTGAACTTGGAGTGCTGAAGCTGGGCATCCTCTACGTCAGTGCCGTCGCCAAGGATGCTTTGTCGATCAAACTCAGTAATCAGCCCCTCCCCGTGAAACTGGATGAGTATCACAGCTTCAACAAGTGGGAAAAACCACCGAAGACTCATCCCGATCTGTACTACCCGCCGTTGGACCTGATCAAAGATGTGGGTGATCGTAACTTGCTTTACTCTAAGGTCGCCGACTGGGCCGTCCGGCAGTTGGCCCCAGCGCCCGCGACAACCAGAGAACCAACCGGCCCCCGCCACGATCTGGCGATCTTCGTTCAGGCCCGACGCGATCACTGGGAGCATCAGTTTTATCTGCCCGCCCAACCCAGCGCGATCAAGCCGAAACTGGACTGCCCCGAACCGGCGCTGGTGTTGGGTTACGATCTCGACGGCGAGATGCTGTTTCAATTGCTGTTCGGTAGCGACCCGACGACGGTGGGCCAACTGCTCGCGCTGGCGTTCGGCGCCGACCGCCCCGCCGATCCCACTTTCGCGCCGCTGCGGGTGCGGCTGATCACCGACGACTCGCGGCTACATGGCTTGCCGTGGGGCAACATCGCGTACCGGGGCCGCCCGCTCGCCCAAGCCGGTTGGACGGTCGAATTCCACGCCAAGTGCGAACCCGGTTTTCCTGAATATCCCCGGCATCTCTGCTACTTCCCCGGCCGAGTGGTGCTGGCCGGTTCCGAGGAAAGCCGCCAAGCCGCGCATTTCCACGACTTGCGGCGCTTTTTCCAGCGCCACTGGCCGGGCAACCCCGATCCGGCGCGGGCGACCGACGCGAATGCGTTGCGCGCCGCCTTGCAAGCGGGTTCGACCCGTCTGGTGTATTACTACGGGCCAGCCTCGCGAAACGGCTTGTTGCTGCAAGATCGGGCGGATGGCGAGTGCGCGCCCTGGCCGGATTTCGCCAACTGGCTGAAGCAATCCCAGTCGGTCTCGGTGTTGTTTCTCAATCTGGTGGGCGAGACCGGGTTTGAGGCGCTCGCCCAGGGGCCAGTCTTGGTGGACGGCGTTAAGGGAGTCGTGCTGTTGCAGTGTAACCCGCGCGCCAACGCCCACGCCGCCGCCAAGACGGGCCTGGCCTGGCTGGACGCGGTGTTCTGTCGCCGGCTCGACCCGGTGGTGGCGCTGCCCCAGCAAGCCGGCGGGCCTATCGCCACCTGGACCCGGTATTCGAGCTGGCAAACGTTAGCGCCGGCGCGCTTGCAGCATCCCGATCTGGTCAACCTGCTGCTGGACCGCCACCATCAGCGCAACGCGCTGTCGGGCGCGCGGGACGAGTTTTACACTTATGCCACGCGCCATATTGTCCATGTGGTGGCGCTCGGCACGCCCGGTTGCCTCACCCGCGACTTCCCGGAAATGATCAAGCAACATCTGGTGGGCAACCAGAAGGAGCGGGAAGCGTACTTTTACCGTTCCATCGACTTGACCGCCGGCACGGACAGTGCCCAACGGGTGGATGATTCGGTGCGCCGCCAATTCCACCTCGCCCCGCATCAACCGCTGCTGGAGGGTTTGCTGGACCCGGAAACCGTGACTGGCACGACGTTTTGTTTCCTGGTGCTGGGTTGGCAAGTGGGTAAAACTCCAGTGAACGAGGCGGTGTTGCGTGCCGTGGTGGACTGGTGCCGCACCCGGCTGGGGGCGGAACTCGACGCCAGTGGCCGGCAGACCAAGGTCCGGGTTATCTCCATCCTCGCCTTGGAAGCGGAACAGGTCAACGATCTGGCCGACACAGTCGAACGGCTGATCGAGGAATACGACACGGAGCCGGGTTTTCATTTCGGCGAACTGGAGCCGCTGGCCGCCGTGCGCCGCCGCGATTTACAGAATTTTTTTCGCAACGAAACGATTTGCGGCTGCGACGACCGTTACCGGGAATCATTTCCTGATTTGCTGCTCGGCAAGCGAAAAGAAATGCCCTTCGACGAGGCGGTCGCCACGATCCGCCGGGGAGAACCCGACAATTGGGGCAATCTGTTCGACGAATTGACCGACATGACCAACGCTAACCCTCCCGCCTGGCCGCCGCCGCATTACGACCCCACCTTCTGGAGCACGCGGGATGACCGCTGATGATTTGCCGCCGTTCGAGCTGATCGCGGGGCCGGTCGCGGACCCGGCGGCTCACGATCCGACCCGCAACCGGCAATGGCTGGCGCGACGCCGCCCGCCGCCGTTCCTGGGCAGCCACCCGCAGGCGGCGTTGCGCTACCAGCCTTCCGATGAACTGCTGCTCGCCCTGAACATGGCGCTACACACCGGTAGCCCGCTGCTGCTGACCGGCGAGCCCGGCACCGGCAAAACCCAGGCGGCGGATTTCGTGGGGGGGTATTTCGGCATTCCGGTCTTCAAGTTCCTGGTCAAATCGACTTCCACCGCCCAGGACCTGATGTACGAGTTCGATGCCGTCGGCTATCTGCACTGGGCGCAGTCGGCGGGTCGGGGACCCATGCCGGTCGGTCAAAAGTCCAGCCAGAAGATCGCCGAAGAAGCTGAGGAAACCGAAGCGGTGCGCCGGGGTTTTCTGCGCCAGCGGGCGCTCTGGCAAGCCTATGACACCGATGGCGATGCCGTGGTGTTGATCGACGAGATCGACAAGGCTTCGCGCGACTTTCCCAACGACCTGCTGCACGAACTGGATCAGCACAGTTTTCCTCATCCTTTCGACCAAACGCAGTGGATCACGCCCCGCTCGGGACGGCGGCCGGTGGTGATCGTCACCAGCAACGAGGAGCGCCGCTTGCCGGACGCCTTTCTGCGCCGCTGCATTTTCCACCGCATCGAACTGACGCCGACGCTGGTCGAGGCGGCGGTGGAAAGCATGGCGGGCGCGGACGGCGGCGGTTTTCCCCATCTCGACGCGCAAACCCGCGCCACCGCCCGCCGGCGTTTCTGGGATTTGCGCGAGGTGCAAGGACTGGACAAAAAACCCTCCACCGCCGAACTGCTGACCTGGCTGAGCATCCTGAGCGCCCAGCGGGTCGACGCCCGAGTCCTGGCGGGTTGCCGTTTGGCGGATTTACCCGCGCTGGGGGCTCTGATCAAGGACGCCGGGGACCTCGCCCGGCTGCGCTGAGCCATGCCGCTCGACGGGCGCGACCGCCTGGCCGAACTGGGCGACTTCCTGGCCGCGTTGCGCCTGAACGGCGTGCCGGTCGGGCCGGGCGAAATCGAACGGTTGCGCCATCTGTTCGCGCGCCAGCCGCGCCTGGATCGGGCCGGACTGAAAACCCTGCTCGGCGCGCTGCTGATCAAAACCCCGGCCCAGCGCCAGACGTTCGAGGGTCTGTTCGCGGCCTGGTGCCCGGATCACGAGGCCGACTGGCCGGAACCGGCGGAACGTCCCACGGTGGAACCATCCCGGCCAGAACCGTCGCGGCCAGGGGAAAAGGCGCCATCGGTTTTCGAGCCGCCTCCTCTCCCCCCGCCGCCGCGCTTTCCCAAGTGGCTGCCGCTGGCGCTCGCGGGGCTGCTGATGCTCGCCACCGCAATCTGGGCACTATGGCCACCAACCCCGGTGCCCGTTACAGAACTATCGGAACCGTCCGCCCAGCCGATACCGACCCCGCCCAGCGCCGATCCAGACCTGCCCGATCAGCCGGTCAACGCCGTTTGGTCCTGGCGCATCAACGAGATCAAGCCCGAATCGGTGCGGATCCCGAACCGGCTCGGTCCGTTGCCGCTGACCCTGCTCGGCGCGCTGGCGGTGGGACTGTCAGCGTGGTTATGGCGGCGCTACCGGCGACGGTTTCCGGTCACCCAGGCCAAGCTCCAACCCTACCGGGGCTTCGGCTGGCAACCTTTGCCCCCGCCGCCGCGCGACGACGGCGCACTGATCGACGCCCGCACGCGCCGGCAACTGGTGTGGAACATCGAGCGCTTCGTCGCTGACGACCCCACCCGCCGTCTGAATCTGACCAAGACGGTGGACCAAACCGCCCGGGCCGGCGGCTTCGTCCGCTTCTGCTTCGAGTCCGCCGTTTACGAGCGCGCCATCTGGTTTTGGTTGGATCGTCACCTGGAATCCCGGACGCCCAGGGAAATCACCGCGCAGTTGAGGACGACTTTGCGCTCGGCCGGATTGGACGCGCGGCAGGGTTTGTTTACCGATGCCCCGCACCGGGTCGACTGGCCGGAGCAGCCCGGTTACCGGCCGGTGGCCGAGGAGGGTCAGGGCCGTCAGGCGCTGGTGGCGATCTTCTGCGACGGTGTGGGGCTGCGGCGGCAACTCAACCACCCGCTGCACCAGGAAGAGACCCGGCGGCTTCTGAACGGCTTGCAGCATTGGCCGCGACTCTGTTTCGTGGACTGCTCCACGAGCGGCGATCATCTCGCCGCCTTGTTCGCGGCGTACCGGTTCCGGCTGGACGTGGTGGCGCTGGCGCAACTGCCTGACTGGCTCGGTGGTGTCGCCACCGAAGAGCCGGTCGCCGCGCCAGCGGAAGAAGGGTTGTTCGGACCCGCGCGCCAGTGGGCCGCCGGGGTGGCGCTGGGCGGTGGTCAGGCCGATGCCGCCGCCGCGCACACCTTGCGCGCCGTGCTGGATTTGGCGGCCAATCCCTGGCTCATCGACCGAATCCTGGCTGAAGGCGCTCGCCCGGAATCTCGCCGCCGGTTGATCAACTGGCTGTTGCGCAGCGAACCGCTCAGCGACGACACGCCGCGATCCCACAGCCTGGCGCGGCGGGCGCTGGAGTGGTGGCAGGAGCGCTACAAAGAGGCTTACCGGGAAAAGCAAGCCCAGGAAAATCCCCTGTTGCCCTGGCAAAACTCGCTCGCCAGCCGGCGCTGGCAGGTCGAACACGCCTTGTTGCGGTTGTACGTGGAGCCCGAGGTGGCCGCCGACCGGCTGACGGAACTGGCCGACGAGGAACTGCGGGCGGAAATCCGCGACCGCCTGGGCGAATTCGCCGCCGCCGAGCACCGGCTGCTGGATCGGGACGACGACGATGAGCGGATTTATCTGACCTGGCGCTTCGCCGACCTGCCCGCCGCGACCCGCCACCGCTTGCGCGCGCTGGGGTTTGCCGGCGGTCTTTTCCCGACCGCGCCGCCGCCCTTGAAGGACGCGCCGCGCCTGATGCTGGCCTCGACCCTGCTCGTCACCCTGGCGCTGGCCGCGTTCGCGGTCGCCGGTCATCGCTGGCTGACCCCCGACCTACCGCGTTTGCTAGTGCGGGACCGCGTGCTCGACCATCCCGTCCTGGCGGCGCAGACGCTGCGTATCGTGGAACCGACCGGGCCGAACCGATACCAGGTGACGCTCGGTAACCCGAAAGAGAGCGCGACGCTGCAACAAATACCCGCCGGGGCCGAGATACCGGCGAATTGGCGCTGGGCGGCGCGCGAGAACCCCGTGCGCCTGGAGGGCAGCGACAGCGTGCTGCTGCGCGCCGGCGTCCTGGCGCAACCGATTCGCGCCTGCGGCGCGGGCTGGCCGCAGCGTTCGCTGGCGGTCATCGCCGCGCCTTATACGGATCGTGCCGCTCGCCAACTGGCGATTCGGCTGCTGGACAAAGGCAGCGCCGATCAAGTGCGGGTCGGCCAGGACTGGGCCAACCACTGGGAGGAATGGCGGGGACCGAGTCCGACGCTGAACCGGAACACGCAAGTGTTGGTGATCTTGCCGTCGGAGGGAGACCGGGACGACGCCGCCCGCCTCCTGGTCGATCATCCGGGGCCGTGGGCAGTCGTGACCGCCGATGACCTGGCCGCTCTCGCTCGCGCCGTCGATTTTTCGGGCACGAAACTGGTCGCGCAGGCTGCGCTGCCGTGGCGCGTGCTCAAGACCAGCGGGGATGTACGTCTCTTCGGTGGACCGGAGACGACGACGGAAAACGGCATCGAGTGGGTCGCCATTTGTCCGGGCACCTTCACCATGGGTTCGGTCAAGGGCGAACCGATGGCGCAAGAGGACGAAATCGTCGACCCGCCGCGCGTGGTCGCCTTGTCGGCTTTCCAGATCGCCGCCACCGAAACCACCCACCGGCAGTACGCCCAGGTGGTTTCAGACCACCAGGAACGAAATAACCGGCCGGTTGTAAACGTGTATTGGGAACAGGCCCGTTCCTTTTGCCAGCAGGTCGGCGGCGATCTGCCCACCGAGGCGCAGTGGGAATACGCCGCCCGTGGCGGCAGCCGCACTCCTTGGTCGTTCGGGGAGGATGAAAGCCAGCTTGGCCGTTACGCCTGGTTTGACGGGAACTCCGGCAGTCAAGCCCACGACGTGAGGCAAAAACTGCCGAACCCGCTGGGCTTGTACGACCTGCACGGCAACGCCTGGGAGTTGGCGCGGGACTGGTCTAGCAACTACCGAGCTGGAACCTTTGTCGATCCCGAGGAATCGGCAAAACCCGCCCCCCGGCTTTTGCGCGGCGGTTCGTTCGGCGGCCCGCCCGAGAGCCTGCGCTCTGCGGGCCGGGTTGTCGTCGTCCCCGATCGCAGGTTCAGGATCAGCGGGTTTCGGTGCGTGCGGGTCCCGCCCCAGCATTGAGCAACGGTTTTGTCCTTTCTAAAAATAAAATAAGATAGTATATTGTCTTTTATGAAAGGACAAATACGCGAGTTGATCCGACAAAAAATCGTGGATTCCCTGGCCGCGCCCGTGCCGGCGTTCACGCGCCGGGACGTGTGGCTGCCTGCCGTACCGGGCAAGGCAGTGGCGGTCATCGGGATGCGCCGCGCCGGCAAGACCACGTTTCTGTGGCAAATCCTGGCGGACCGACTGGCGCAAGGCATCAACCGCGAGGGCTTGTTGTACTTCAGCTTCGAGGACGAGCGCCTGGCCGGTATGACCGCCGCCGACCTGTACCTCGTAGTGGAGGAATACTACCGCCTGTACCCGGAATGGCGGGACCAGCGCCGCGCGGTGTTCCTGCTGGATGAAATCCAGACCGTGCCCGGCTGGGAAGCCTTCGCGCGCCGGTTGCTGGACACCGAGCGGGTGGAGCTGTTTCTGTCCGGTTCCTCGGCGCGACTCCTCTCGCGGGAGGTCGCCACCGCCATGCGCGGCCGGGCGATGGAAGCGCGGGTCTACCCGTTCGGGTTCCGCGAAGCCTTGCGCCATATCGGCCGGGAACCGCCCACCTCGCCCGAACGCTTGCCCAAAGCGGCCCGTTCCGCGCTGGAGCGGGACTTGCGGGAATATCTGACGAACGGTGGTTTTCCCGAAGCTCTGGGCTTGGGATTACGGGATCGCTTCGAGCTGCTGCGCGGCTACGTCGACGTGGCGTTGCTGCGCGACGTGATCGAGCGCCACGCTGTGTCGCACCCCGTGGCCTTGCGCTGGCTGGCGCGGCAACTGCTCGGCAACGCCGCCGGCTCCTTCAGCGTGAACAAGTTTTACAACGACCTGCGGGCGCAGGGCATCCCGGTCGCCAAAGACACGCTGCACGCTTATCTGGGCTATCTGGAAGATGCCTTCCTGATCCGGTCCGTTTCCCTCGCGACCGAATCCGAACGGCGGCGCATGGTCAATCCGCGCAAAGCCTATCCCATCGATCCCGGCCTCATTCCGGTGTTCGACCGCTCGGGCCGCGCCAATCGGGGCCACGCGCTGGAGACCTGTGTGTTGCTGGAACTGGAACGGCGCGGGGCGGACATCGCCTACGTCCGCACGGAAGAAGGCTTCGAAGTGGATTTCCTGGCCCGCTATCCGGAAGGCGGCGAGGAATTGATCCAGGTCTGCGCCGATCTGGACGACCCCGCCACCCGGGAACGGGAAACGCGCGCCCTGCTGAACGCGGCGAGCGAACATCCCCGCGCGACCCTGCACCTGATCGGCCTGGAGCCAGAAATCCCGGCCAACCTGCCGCCCGGCATCGTTTGGCACGCGGCTTCCGCGTGGCTGCTCGGGCCTCAATCGTCGGGAAGATCTGCGTCCAATCCATCCGCCGCGTGATCAATCAACCTGCTGGGGCGGGACCCGCACGCACCGAAACCCGCCGGCAAGGCTCTTCCTGTGCACGGGGGACTCGCCGTCCCGGAATGCGGAGCGCAGATCCTCGGGCGGGTGGAGGAACGAAACGCTGCGCAAAACCCGCCTCTTGATCGAAAAGAAACGCTTTGGTCCGCGTGGATTCCGGGCGGGTTTCGGCAAATAGGTTCCATACCAGTCCCAACACCATTCCCAGACGTTGCCATGCAGGTCGTACAGCCCCCACGGGTTGGCGCGCTTGGTCGCGACAGACTGCACGGTATACGTGTTTCTCTTATACCAGGCATGGCCGTCGAGGTCGGCGGGGTCGTCGCCAAAGCTATATCGAGTTGTCGTGCCCGCCCGGCAGGCGTACTCCCACTCGGCCTCGGTCGGCAACCGATAGCCATCCGCGCGCCAGTCGCAGCGCCACCAACCAAACCATTTGGAGTAGCAAGGCCGATAGCCAGTCCGTTCGGACAGCCGGTTGCAGAAGTCGATGGCGTTCAACCAGGTGACACTTGTGGCCGGCAAACGTGCCTCGGCTTCCGACGTGGTGATAAAGGATTCCAGCATGACCTGCCGGTAGAGTTCCACCGTCACTGGGGTGATCGCGATGCGAAAGGGCGAAACCGTAACTTCGTGTTGCGGTTTCTCATTGTCTTGGGCTAGGTCGTCCGAATCCGGCGAGCCCATCAGAAACCGCCCGCCCGGCAGGTCCACCATCAGCAGAGAGCCGTCCCGCACCGGGCGCGGCTTGGCCGGCTTGGCCGCATGGACCGGGTTGGGCTCGTCGAACACTGGCGTCGCGGTGTAGCCCAGCCAACCGAGTCCGGCGAACAGCGCCAGCCAAGCCACCGCCCAGCCCGGCGCTTCCAGATAATGGAAACCCGCCCCGCCGAGGCCGCACCCCAGCACGACGCCGGTTGCGATGATCACGGACAGCGGCAACCGGTCCAGCCCACCCAGGACCTGCCGGGGTTGCAAATGACGGAGAGGATTGGCTTTCACGAGGTCGCATTGTCCGTGAAGAGGGGATGGTTCCATTACCCACATGCTTGAGATGGGCTCGGGTGAATAGTAGGACCGGTCCTGCCAGCGAGCAACCGCACGCCGAGGAACTAATCGGAAGCTCAACCCGGACCCCGACGAGGCCAAGCTGGGCGGTCTGGCCAGAATTCGGGTTTACAAGTTCAAGTTTCAGCGCCAGGAGTACCTGCTGGCGTACCAACCCCCCACTCTCGAACAACGCCGGCAGAGCGCGGAGGCGGAGTTGTTGGTGATCGATTTCTACCAAGTCGGGCTGCACGAGAATTTTTACGACGAACTCAAGCGCTATTTGCCCGGTTCGCGTTGATCGTGAAATCAACCTCCTCCAGGCGATCCACTGCAATGGGGCGCGGCGCGGACCGCCCGGCAACATCGGCATCGCGCTCCCGCCAGTCGGCCACGCAGCCGCCCCGGTAACCGTCACCCCGGCGAACCGTCTCGGTCTCGGCCCGCTCATCACCCTGTTTCCCGATCTCGATCCCCTCGTTGATGGCCGCGGCCCACACGGTTTCGGGCGCCGGTTCGAGCGAAGGCCACGCTTCGGAAGGCCCTGCGTCGGGGAGAGACCCCTCGTCCCCGGTGGGCGGTTTGGGCGGAACGGTCCCGGTATCAGACTCGGTTCTATTGGTTTGACCATCCGGCCCTTCTCCGCAATCGGGTCGGTCCGGTTTCTGGGGCGTACTCAGGTAGCGGTCGATCCACCGCTGCGCAAAGGTTTGCCGAAAGAGGGAGTCCACCTCAGTCGGCGGCGCCACCGGCGCAGGCAGGGACGCCCGCACCGATGCCCTGGGCGGGGCCTCCAGCGGCGCGCGCCCGACGGGGGTCACCGCCGCCTGCCCGTTTTCCGGCATCAGGACGATCGACACCGCCGCGTCCGCCCCAGGCGCGCCCAGCGCCGTGAACCGGTTCACGCGGTACTCCGCCATCTTGAAAACGCCGGTAAAAAACAGGTGGGCCCTGACGATGGTCGTGCCGCGCAGGACGTGCGCCTCGCCGGGTCGCTGGGCGCGCAAGTCGAGCGGGTCGATGCGCGAGCGGCGCTCGAAGGTGGCGTTGGGCGCGTCGCGATAGAGGCCGGTCAGCAACACGCCATGGCTTTGGGTCAACCCGCTACTTTGGACCGCCAAGGCCTGCCCGCCGAGCTTTTCGAACAGCTCAGCGGTGTCCTTGGGGTCTTCGATGAACATACCGACCTTGGTGAGCGTATTGGCGACGAGGGCGGCGGCTTCTTCCCGGGATTCCTTGCCGAAACTCTGCAGATCCTGGCCGCCGAAACAGATCGAGAACCCCAAGCTTCGCGCTTGCGCGGGCACCACGGCGAAGCCCTTGACCGCGTAGTAGCCGTATTCGTCGAACACCCCCAGGTACGGCGAGGGGGCAGCGACCGGACGGCTCTCGATCACAGCGCGGTGGCCGCCCTCCAGACGGGCGCCCAGCCCAATGGCCAGCATGGTTTTCAGCGAGGCGATCAGCAGCTTGCCCAGGCTCGCCAGTTCGTCGGGGCTTTTCTCCAGCGCGGGCAGCATCACCACCAGGATGCGGCGCTGCAACACCACGTCGGTCAGGTCGATCTCACCGTGGCCGACCCGAAAGATGTGGCCGTAGACGTCGGCCAACTGCCCGAACAGGCGGTTGAACTGGTTTTGCAGGTAGCCGTGCTGCAGGGAGGTCTGTGGGTCCGGTTGGGGCGGGTAGGCGCGGGCGCGGATGATCTCAGCGGTCAGGCGCTGTCCCTGCGCTTCCAGCGACCGGGCCGGGTCCTGAAAGCCGGGTACCGACTCCAGATAGGCCCGCAGCGACTCCAGCGCCGGAACGGGCAAGGCGAAGCCGTCCACCCGGTCGCGGGCGCGCAAGTAAAGGTCGATCAGGTGGTCCAGGGTGAGGTAGGCCCGCAGGGCGCCCACGTCCAGCACAAAGGGCCGGCCGCACTCGTCGCGTCCCCGGTCACGCATCGCCACCAGCGCCCGCACGTAGGCGGTGAGCAAGCCGATGGCCTTGTCCTTCCAGGTCGCTGAGTCCCCGCCCGCCTCGGCCATCTGGGCGACCAGCATCTGGGTGAGGGCGTCCGCCGAGCCGTGCAGGAACGGGTTGAAGGTGTTGGACAACCGCGCCGCCCCCAGCGCTGAGAGGTCCACGTCGGTGGAGCCGGTGAGATAGTTGAGGACGTACACGTCGTCCTCCCGACCGCAGGCGCGCGCCATCGCCAGGACTTTCGTCCACAGCGCGGCGTCCCCTTTGCCGTCCACGTAGGTGAACCCCGACCCCCACAGCAGGGTGTTGGCGCAAAAGCCGGTCATCGCCTCGGTTTTGCCCGAGCCGGTGCCGCCCAGCACCAGAAAATGGGTGCGGGCATCCTCGTCCGACAGGTAGAGTTCCTCGTGCGTGACGCGGTCGTTGCCGAGAAACAGCAGGCCGCGCGCCGGCCGGGATTGGCCCGTGCCCGGCTCCCGCTCGTGCGGGTCCAGACCGGGATAGGTGGCGGGCAGCTTGAAGGGCAATTCCGGCCGCAACCACCAGGCCAGCACGCCGACCACCGCGCCGCCCAGGGCGGCCACATCGACCAGCGCGGGAACGAACCAAGCCGTTCCCGCCAGCAGAAAACAGGCGACGCCAAGCCGTTCGGGTTTTCGGGCGGCGGCGGCGAACCGCTGGCCCAGGGTGCGGGCATCCCGCTGGATTTCCCCGAAACTCGCCGCCTTGCCCGGATCGATGCCATGCCGCTGCTCCACGAGGGCCGCTCCTGGTCGCGTTACCGCGCCGGTCCTGGCCCGCGGGCGGTTTCCGTAGTCCCGGTAGCAGACTCGCGCCCCTGATCCGCCGGATCGTCGATGAAAGCCGGGCCGTTGGCGGTGGAAGGCGCGGCGGGCGGATCCGCCGTTGTGGGAGCCGTGGCCGCCGGATCGTCCGCCACCGCGCCGACGGCGGGTCGGTGCGCGGACCGAGCGGGCGGATCGCCCGGCAGAAAGAACAGGAACCACACCCAAAGCAGCAGCACGCCTGTGAGCAGCCCGCGCCCCAGCCCTCCCGTCCATCCCCCTCCGGCGTCGCCGGCCAGCCGGCGCACCTGGCGACGGGCCGGCCGGAGAGCGGGATACTGGGCCACCACCGAGGCGCGCTCGCCCGCGTTCAGGATCACCCCGTAGCCGCCGCCGGACAGCGGTTCGGCAGTGATCACGGTTTCCTGGGCGGTCGAGAGGGGTATCAGCGTGACGCGGTCGTCGTGGAAGCGGGCCAAGCCGCCCGGCACGAACTGGAGCCGGGGCAAAGCGGAACGGCGGGTCAGAACGAACATGGTGCGAAACTCCTCAACACAAGCAGCGGGATCACTCAAAAACCCGGGGAGATTTTCAGGGCGGCGCGGCGGGCAGCGGAGGCAGTCGCTCGACTTCCCGCCGCAGGCCCTCGACGGCCGCCTCCAGCGCCGGCAGAGACAGCGCCACACTCGCCCGCCGCTCGGCTTCATAGTGGCTGACCGCGCCGAGGGCTTCGACGAAATGAGTCCGCCGGCCCAGCGAGGACAGGGCGTACCACAGGGGGCGGTCCACCCCCTTCAGCCAGCTAAACAGCGCCGCCGGCAGCACCCCCCCCGAGCGGGCGTCCGCCAGCAGCCGCAACAGCACGGTTTGCGTGTAAGCGTGCTCGGCGATTCGCGGTTGAATCGACGACGCCCGCAGGAGGGGCGCGGTTTCCGCGATCACCCGTGCGTAAGCCGCCGCCGGGGGAAGATACTCCCCGACTTTGTGATCCGCCGCCGACAGCGCCAGCGCCCGCAACCCCTCGAAGGCGCGCTTTTTCAACCGTTCGGCCTCCGCGTCCGAAGGGCTCTCGAAGCCGGCGACGCGCAGGGCGAACAGGCCGGCCAGCGCGCGGGCATGCGGCGGGGCCTCGTTCCAGGGAGCGCCGAGCTGCGTGGCGAGCGCCGCCTCGGCTCGTGCCGCGCGCAGGGTCCAGCCCGCGTCGGTCCGCTCCAGAAGGCCGCGCTGTTGCAGGAACGCCGCCCCCGATAGCGCCATCCCCCACGCCGGGTGGTCGAGCGGCAGATCGAGGTTGCCGCGCCGCAGCGCGTGCAGGGCATACGGCCAGGGTTCCCGCAGCGCTTCGGCCAGCGCCTTCAGATCGAAGCGGCGGCGGAATCGGCCGGCGGGATGGAGGAAGAGCAGCCCGGCGCCCAAACCCGCCAGGGCGACGGCCACCGGCCCGCGCAGGTAGACACCCACCGCGCTCAGGCCAAATTCAAAAGTCTCGAAGTCGATCCGCTCCGGCGCGGTCAACGCTCCCCGCAGGGCGGCGGCCAGTTCGGCGCGGTCGGCGGTTCCCCACTCCAGCGCGTGCAGCCACTGTAGTTCGACCAGCTTGAGCTGGAACGCCAAAACCACGAAGCGATCGCTCCAGGCCCACCACGCCAGCAACGGCGCAACGATCACGGCGACCGCGACCCAAAGCTCGTCAGAGGAAGGGCGCGGCCCACCGTCCATGGTTCGGTTCCTGGTTCAAGGCTCTCAAGGCGCCGGCGGGCGGGCGGCCGCCCGCGGGTCGGCGCGCTGGAAAGCGCGCTGGAGAGTCTGGGTCAGCGCCCGCAGCCAGCGCTCGGCCTGTTCGACCAGCACCGGCCGATCCTCAGCGGGCGGCACCTGTTGACACGCCGCCCGCAGCGCCCGCAGCTGTTCGGCCGAAGGCGCCCATTCGGTCCCGAGTTTCCGGTGCGTCGCCGCGCACGACTCCCAAGTGGATTGCAGCCGCTCGAAGGCGGTGTGCGCCCGCCCGTGATGGAGCGCCACGTCCGGGTCGGCGCGCGTCAGGCGCTTGAACAGCAACCGCAGAGGATGCAAGGGCTGTCCAGCCATTTCCTGAAGCGCGCCCGCACGGTCGCCCGCGAAACAGGCGTCGGCCCGACGGTCGATCTCCCGCCAAAACGAGGCGAGCTGGGGATGCTGGCTCAAATACCGTGCGGACCGCACGAATTCGGTCAGCGCATCCTCGGCTGCGGCCGCCGCGCGACGGACGTGTTGCGCTCGCACGCGGTCTCGAACGCCCGCCACGGGGTCCCGAAACCCTTTCGGCGAACCTGCCGTCGATCCGGAATCGACCGGCGCGGCGCGAGTCACCGCCGGGGACACAGCGGCCTTCAACCCGGCGACCGCGCCGCCGAACAAACCGCCCACCAGTCCGCCCAGCGCCAGGCCCACACCGGCGCCGGGCGCCATTCCGACGACGGGAACGGTGTCCATCCCGGGCGACCCGAACGCGGGTGGCGCCGGTGGCCGGGCGGGCGCAGGCGGGGGATCGGTTTCCGGCGGACGGTCCGGCGAGGGGTCCGGGGCTTCCCGCTCGGCGACCCGTGCGTCGGCTTCGCCCCAGCGCGCCTTGGCGCCGCTGCAGCGCAGATAGCCGCACGCGGCTTCCGGGTCGGCTTCCAGCGCGGCGACCGTAGCCGGACTCAGCCCTTTGCCCACCTGGACAGCCTCGGCCGCGATTCGCCGGCAGCGCTCCGTCCAGGCGGGGTCAGGCGCAGTCGGCGGCGCGCCGAGCTGACGCAGCCAGTGGCAGGCCACCTCGGGATCGAGGGTCCCCTCCCCGTCCGTCAGCCGGTCGCGCAACTTCAACCAGCCGACGACCTCTCGATAGGACCATTCCTGGCCGCCGGCCAACACAAACAGGCGGGCGTCCTCCACCGAGGGACGGTGGTCAACCGGAGCGTTGCGGATCGCCTCGCGCACAGCCGCCACGGCGGTGTCTCGGGGCCACTCATGCAGCGCTTCCAGCCGCTCGATCCAGTAGCGGCAGTAACCCGCAAGGACCGATGCGGCGGGATCCTCACGGATCGGATCGCGGGCGGGCGGATCAGGGGATACAGCGCCGGCCCGCTGTCGCGAACTGCGCTTCTTCAACTCGTCGAGCATGTGGGTCATGACATCGCCATCTATTTTAATTTATATAAATTTTATAACATAATTTTAATTTTTTAAACGAAGCGCATTGAAGACGCGCCGAGCGCCGGTTAGAGATCGGTCACCCCAACTCGGGTGACCGGCTGGCCGGTCCGGTCCTTGTAGATCAGGGCCGGCACTGAAGGGACGTTGAGCGCTTGAAACAGGGCCCTGTTCAGACCCAGCGCCCGTTGGGCGGCCTCGCTCTCGTCGGGCCGCACCCGCCGGTCGCGCATCCAGCCGGCCAGGGTTTCCGGGGTCGGATCGGCCAGCAGGCCCCCGACGACGCCCAAGTTGCTTTGCGACCCGGCCAGCACCGCCACCGGCACCCAGCGCACCCGCAATGTTCCCCGCCGCACCTTCTCGCGCAGCCGGTGCCATTGCCGGTGACAGTACGAGCAATACGGATCGACGAAGATGTACACCAGCGGCGCGCCGGCGCGCCCCTCTTCAATCGCAGTGGCGCGACCGAGCTGATCCCAGACCGCGCCCGAGGACATCGGCGGTTTCGAACCGCCCTGCACATGGGGGATTCGCCACCGCAAATCGGTTTCAGCGGTGGTCGGCAGGCCGGTCAACCACGATAACCCGTGCGCACGGCGATCGCCTTCGCTCAGAGAGAGGGGCGAATGGCCCTCGGTGTCGATCAGGAGCGCGCCGTCCCCCGCGTAGATTTTGCCGCGAAGCAAAAAGCCCTCGGCCGTAGTCGCGACGAACGCCTCCCGGCCCTCCGGGGACCGCAGCAGCCAGAACCGTAGCTCGCGCCCGATCCGCCCGCCGCCTTTGACCGTCAACCCCTTCGCCCGCAGCCGTTCGAGGGCGGGCGGATCGGAAGAGGGGGTCGGTTTCTCACGCAACGCGGGGAGCGCCTCGGCGGGTAATGGCGATGGAATCGTCGGGCCGGCGGTGCGGTCCTCCGACCGGGCGGGCAGCATGGCCGTCAGGGTCAAGCTCACCGCCAGCCCAACGGCGATGGATGGTAGATCAGCGAATCGATACATGAATCCAACCTCCCGATAACCCATCGAGGGCTTTCGATCAATAGGGACGTTCCCAATAGCGGGCGGTCGCCCGAATGTGGCCACCGGCCCGCGCCCGGATCAGAAAAGCGCCCACCCACCGGTAGGCCGAGCGGGCGTCCAGCCCAAAATAGCGGATGACCGTCAGCGCCAGCGTGCAGGACACCGCCAGCCAGAAGGTCGGCCACCGGATATGGACCAGCCACAACACCAGCGGCAGCGCCGCATACCCTTCAACGGCCCAGAACATCACCGGCAGCGCCGTGTTGCGCCACGGCGCCTGCTCGACCTCGAACGCCTTATCCGCCATCGGGAGATCCTCCGTCAGGTAGGGCCGCTACGCCGCCCAACGGGTCGAGCGGGGTGCCGACTTCACGATAACGGTGGTACTCCTCCTCGGAAATCCGGCCGGCCTCGAACAAATCGTTCAGATCGGCGGTCAGGGGTCGGCCCTTTTCCCGCACCAGCCGACGCACAACGCCCACCATTCGCTTGAACGGCGCCTCGGCGATGGCGTCTTTTTCCGCTTGAGTGAAATGGAGGTACTCCCGCACCGGCGCCCGCCGGCCGTCGGTGGTCCGCACCAGCCGCTGGGTCACGATGCAGCGCAGCGCTTCCAGCAGCCCGGTCAGGCGGCTCTCCCGCTCCGGGGCGGGGAACGGCTCGACCAATCGGGTCAGGGTTTCCGGCACGCTGTTGGTGTGGGCCGTGGTGTACACCAGATGGCCGGTCTGGGCCGCCAGGAGGAGGGCGTCGAGGGTCTCAGCATCCCGCGCCTCCCCGACCAGAATCACCATCGGCTTGCGGCGCAGGCTGTTGCGCACGCCGGCGGCAAAACTCGGGAGATGCACCCCGATTTCGTGCTGGGCAATCAGGGCATGGGAGCGGGGCACCCAGTCGTAGACGAACTCAATGGGCGCTTCGTAGGTGAGAATCTTGCGGTGCGAGTCGGGCTGTTCCAGCAGTTCCCGGACGATCGCGCTCAGCAAGGTGGTCTTGCCCGAGCCCGTGGGTCCGGTGACCAGCACCAGGCCCTGCTCGAAGATCAGCTGCGCCCGCAAGCCGGGCGGCAGGTTGAGGTGGTCCAGGGTCGGCGGCGTCGTGGGGAGGGTGCGCAGCGTGATTTCCAGCCCGCGCTCGCGGGGAGCGCGGGCGGCGACCATGTTCACTCGATAGCGCGCCAGATCGTGCCGACCACGGGCAATTTCGTAGGAGCAGTCGATGTCCGCGCCCTGGGCCAATTGGCCGGGCGCGTTGTCGCCGTAAATCACTTGCGCGCATCGATAGGCTTCCGAGGCTGTCCAGCGGCGGCGGGTCACCGGGGCCAGCCGGCCATACCGCTCGACGAACACGAAGTTGCCCGCTTGAATCGTGATGTCCGACACCGCGTGATCGGTCGCCCACAGCAGCAGGGACTGGAAAAAATCCTGATCGAACGCCGGCGGTTCCGCGATTCCCGTGTCCAGCCACTCGATCCGTTCGGGATCGACCGGGACGGGCCGCTTTTGGAGAGGGACTAGCGCGGCCATTCGTTCCTCTCTTCCCACGGTGAGACCGGTGCGGGTACGGGGGCGGGTGCGACGGCCACCGGCGGGTCGCCCAACACGCGCAGGTGGATCGGGGGTGCGGACTTCGGCGGGCGGTAGGGTCGGGTCGGATACGGCTTCCAGCGCTGGTCGTCCGCCACGAATCGGGTGTTCTCCGCAATCTCCAGTAACCGGTCATTCACCATCAGGGTGGGGCCGTGGGTCGTGACACCGCGTAATTGCTCCGTCAGGCGCGGCGCGGTGACCATGCCTTTCGCCAAGAGTTCGCGGTACAGCGCCATACCCCGCAGGTCGCGCTCCAATCGATTGAGCTGGACGGTGAAGATTTGGTCGGCCTGAAGCACGCCGCGCCGCCAGCCTAATTCGACGTATTTCTCCCAGAACGCCACTTCCGCCGCCTGGCTCCGGTCCGGCAGCAGCGTCTCGTCCGGCGGCTCCGGCCGGTGGGCTCGCACGTAGAGATAGGTGCGCCAGTCCGGCGGCGCGACCGCCAGTCGGGCCGGAGCGAGGATCTCGTAGACGGCATCGGCGAACTGGAGCTGGCGGTGATCGTGCTGGCGCACGGTGTTCCGGCCGGTTTGGATGACCGGCGGCACCACGTTGTGCGCGAGGATCAGCGGCCCGAACGGGAAGTTCTGATCGAGCGTGCGGGCCTCCTCGTCCAGCCCGTGGTTGATTTCCCGCATCCTTGCGTAGAGGCCGGCCCGTGCGCCGTAGGCCAGGGCGGCTTCCTTCAACGCTTCAGCGCGAATCGGGTTGATCCCGTCCTGGCCGCCCTGGAGCGAGCGTCCGCTCTTGACCTCTGACAGGCGCAGTTCGCCCTGGTCGTAGCGGGTGGATGGATCGTCCGTCGTGAGGGCGCCTTCCACAACTTCCCTCTCGGCAAAGCGGTCCGGCGGAATGGGCGCGCCCGAGGCAGCGCCGATCCCGCCGCTCAGGCCCCACCCGAGCGCGAGGGCCACCGGCCATAACCGGCGCAGACGCCGGTCCTGGGTAACACGAGCGGCGCGCATGGCGGCCTCTCCTCAGTGGCGCCGCCGGCCGCGAGCGGCCGGGCGGGCGAGGCGACGGGAGTCGTAGAGCATCTCCACCCGCCGGCGCGCCGGATCGATCACGAGTTGGCAACGCCAGCTCGCCTGATAGCCGGCATCCGCCAGCAGCTCGCCCACCGCCCGGTCGTCCGCCTGAATGTTGATCGGGGTCAACACGCTGGAGACCCCGTAGGTTTTCACCTCGTAGCCCACCACTTGGGCTATCTGGTAGACAAAGGGCTTCAAATCGCCCTGGTAATCCACCGCCACTCGCCGCCGCAATTCCTCCGGAGCGTCCTCGGCGGCAGTGATCGTCTGGACCGGGATGCGGTGGGCGGCTTGTTCCACCACCGCCAGCTTCGCCAGCGCATCCGCGATTCGCGCGCCGGATTCAGCCAGTTGCCGGCGCTGCGTCGCGCCGCCGTCCGGCGCGACCGGCGCGGCGGTGTTCGCGCACCCCGCAAGCAACCCCAGCAGGCACAGCAGCGTCGCCCGGTTGGATTCGGTCATCATCGCTCCTCCATTAAAGTCAATTAAACTGTTTTAATAATAATATATTTTTTAAGCGGTACGCCTTCATCGGGCTTTTCCGCGAGAGACCCTGCCCTGAAGGGCGGGGAGGATGTCAATGACTTCGATCGGCGCGCATTTCCGTGGCGACCTCCATGGCCTTGGCGATCTCGACGATCTCCGCCACCAGGGCAGCCAACACCGCGTCGCGGTCCAGGTCGCCGTCCGGGCTGTCATCCAGCCGGCGCTGAAGTTCGGCCTTAATCGTGCCGCCCGGATAGGCGCGCGCCAACGCCGCGCGCGCCCGGCGCGGGTCGAAACGCTCGTAGAGCCGCCGGCGGACCACGCGATCTTCCGCTGTGGTCGACAGCGCCCACAGCTCAATGGGTCCGGTGGTGAGATACAGCATCTGGGCGATCGTCCCGCGCCGGGTTCGGAAAACGCCCAGGAACGGGGCGCCGGCGGGGGTCGGACCCGTGCCGTGGATCCGCAGCTCCGCCAGCGCCGAGCGGGAGAGCGAAAACTTGAGGCGGGCCTGTTCGGCCTTGTGGTCCGAGGTGTATTCCATCATGTAAATACTGGTAGCTAGCTCGACCATTTCGTCGGAAAAGTCCTCCAAAATCTGGCTGGCCAGCGCAATGTGGACGTTGGCTTTGCGGCCTTCCCGCATCCAGCGCACAATTTGCGCGATCACCGCCAGATTGCCGCCACAGCGGTGCATCTCGTCCAGGCAAATCTTGTGGGGATAGGCCAGCAGCGCCTCGATCCGCTCGCGGTGATGGGCGCGATAGCGCGCCGGCGCCAGCGCAGCGGTGGGCGAGTCCAGGAACAGATCGCGGCCCAGGACGTGCATCGCCAGCAGGTAGGCGATGGCGGTCTGGCGTTGGCCTGCCGGGGTCATGTCCCCGCACAGGGCGGCGACATCCAGGCTGGCGACCCGCGCGTTGCCCAGATCGAACCGGGTGGGATACGCCAGCATCGGCCACTCACGGGTGGCGGCGGAGATCGTGCGGTTGAAGAGTTGTACCGGCGATTCCGCCGTGTTCTCCAGCCGCAGGTCGCCGCCGTACAGATGGGTGACTTGCGGCTGTTGCGCCACCGCGATCAGGTCGGAGAGCAGCGGCGCCGCGTGGCGCTGGGCGCGGATCGCCGCCGGCGCGTCGGCCGCGTCGAACAGCGCGTCGGTCACCTCCCACCAGCTCGGGCTGTCGGGGAGCGTCACTCGGTTCCGCGCCAGCGCCTCATCCACCGCTGGATCCTGCGCAGGCGTGTAAGGCTTAGGCGCTTTGTCGTCGCCATAATGCGCGTAAGCCAGATCCAGCACCAAGCCGGCCAGGTCAGTGACGCCTTCGGGCGGGGCGATCGCGCCCGGCGTGGTGGCCAGCAGGCCGAGAAACGACACCAGGAAAGCCCGCTGCGGCGGCGGCGGACGCCGCAGGCCCAGCGGCGTGTCCAGCGCGTTGATCGCCCACCGCGCGTCGTTTTGCGGGGCGTGGAACTGCGCCTCGAAGCGCCGCGCCGGCGGCAGGGCTTCCCGGACCAGCGAGACCAGGCCTTCCGACGAGGGGCCGATGTCGATGACCCGCACAAAGGGCAGCTCGCGGAACCCCGGACTCAGGATCAGCGCCAGATTGCCCGCGTTCATCGCCACCGACTTGCCGCTGCCGGGCCGGGCGTAATACAGTTCATTCCAGGCCCCCTGTTGGGACGAGCCGGGCTGGTGGGCGAACAGCCGCCCGTCGCGGGAGCGATAGAGGATCGCGCCGACCGGCCACGGCGAGGCCGGACGGAACAACGGCAGCGTCTGGAGCACGTCTCGCAGCGGGGCCACATAGCGGGTAGCGATGTTGAGCTGGCTCACCCCCGGCAGGGTGGAGATCCACGCCTTGACCGGGTGGCCGGTGGCCTCCCGCACCGTGCAGCCTCCCCATGACTGGACGTGGGCCGCTAAGTGCGCCGTGCGGGCGCGCAACGCTTCCTGGTGAGTCCGTCCCGCCGGGGCGCTCTCCCGAAGATCGACCCAGGTGGTCAACGCCATTTGCACCTTGACCCCGACGTGGCCTTCGTTGAGGTGACGCCGCAACGCCTGAATAGCGGCGTCGATGAGCGGGTTGATGGCGCCGGCGAAATGCAGCAGGCTCGTCCAGCGGCGGCGCGCCGCCAGCCACGCCGCCGCGCCGCCGCTCAGGCGAAACGCCATTCGCCAAGGCAGGCCCTGCCGGCGCGCCCGATCCAGCAGTCGCTCGAACCGCTGCAGGTCCGTCAACTGCGGAACGTCGACGTAAAACGGCTGATAGAGCCGGTCGCCCACCCGCACGGTGCGGTCATCCAGGATGTCCATGCCGCGAGGAAAGAGCTGGGAGCCGAAGGCGGGAAACCAGCAATCCGCCGGGTCGAGCGCGCCGTCCGGCCGCTCGCGCGGGGCGGGCCAGCCCGTCCCTGGCAGCAGCGGTCGCCAGTCGGCAGGCGTCCAGTCCGGGTCGGCTTCGAAGCGCATCAGCCGGCTCGCCGCTTCGACCGGGAGGAGCGTCAGCTCGAACCCGGCAGCGCTCAAGTCGTTGAGGAGGGTCGCGACCAGCGACCGGTGGGCGTCGGTCAGATACCGGTTAATCATGAAGGGGTTCTGGTGGTCACGGGTCAGCGCCGGCGGCTCCGGCATCCGGCCGATCGTGCGACGCCGCTCGCGGTGGGCCTGCCGACGCGTCGCGGGGGGCAAGCCGGCCGGCGTCGTCCAGACAATCAAATACGCCGTCTCCGCGCAGACATAGGCCGGCAGATGGCGCACCCGCTCGTCGAACAGGTCCCGCAAATCGAGGCCCACACGCTCCGCCGTGCGGGCGCCGGGTTCCAGTAGTTGTTGAATGACGCCCGGCGTTTGCGCCGGATCGCTGCTGAAGACCACGTCGATGACATGGCTTTCGCCGTCGGCTAGCGCCGACCCGAGTAGCGACAGCAGTTGCTCGGTCAGCCTGGAGAGTTCCTCGGCGCCCACCACCCGCAGGTGGCCGCGCAGGTGCAGCACGCTCATCAGGCCGCCCGCCTTGGTCACGAAACAAGCCTCGTCTTCCACCGTGGTCAGGCTGGTATAGGCTTCCGCGTCCAGCCCGAAGGTTTCCGCAAAGAGGTTTTGGACTTCGTCGAGAAAGCGAACGCGCATTGCCGACCCTCCCTGAAACGGAGAGCATGGAAAAGAAAACTCAGGCCACCCGCGCCTGCCGCACTCGGCGCCGGCGATTCCGCTCGCGCCAGCGGGGCGCCCGCCCGCCGATCACCCCGCCGCGGGTTTTCCACGGCGTGGTCAGTGACCGATGGCGGTGGTGCCCTGGGGATCGTTCGGGGTGGCCTCGGGACCGTAAAGCGTGTCGCCCGTAGTTTTGAACGTCTGGGGCAGAAACAGCAGGCCCGCACACACCACGGCCCAGCCCAAGGCGTGGCCGATGGGATGCTGTTGGGGATGCTCGCGATTGGCCTTGAACTTGTAGGCCGTCACGGCGCCCGCACCCATCCCGCCCACGTAGGACAGGGCCGAAACCGCCTTGCCGAGATTCTCGCCCTGCCCGGCAAGGTGAGCGCCGATTTCGCCGGCCGATTTGGCCAGCACCGGCTCCAGCCACAGCAGCGCCGCGCCGGTCGCGGCCCACGCAGCGGGAGCAACGAACCGCCGCCAGTTCAGTGGATGTCGCATTTTGCGGTACCTCTTGATCGAAGACTGTTGGATCGGAGACTGTACAGAGTTTCGATGACGGTCGAACTCTATTATTCGTTAATAGGTTTAAAACATAACTTCTTTGATCGGTCGATAGACGTGAAAGGGGCGTTCGGCCCCGGACGGTTCACCCGCCGGCGACCACCAGGTCATCGAGCCATTTCTCCAAACCGAAGCTCTGCGCCACCCCGTGCAGGGTGGCGACGATATTCATGCAGAGCACGCCGCCCACGAGATGCGTCAGCGCCTTGTGGCCCAGCGCGGGATCGTAAGGGCCGCGCCCATGCGCGCGGTTCAGCAGCACCCACCCCCAGATAAAGGCCCACAACCCCACCAGTTGCACGAATTGAAGCACCGCGCCGAGCGCGACTCGACCGTGCTCGGAAACGGCGCTTCCGGCCGAATAGCTCAGGATCGTGCGCGAGGCGAACAGCGTCTCCTGTCCCGACGAGATCGCCGTGGGCAGGTAGAGCAAGGTCGCACACAGCGCCAGGCGCCAGGCGATCCCACTCAGGGTGGCGCTGCCGTCGTGGTGTTGGCGACGCAGCGCCAGCGCCAGGGCCGACACGCCGGCCCACAGGCCGATCAGAAAGGCCAGGGCCGTCAGCCCTTGCGTCAGGCCGGGAAAGTTGGCCTCGAACGCTTCCAGCATCGAAATCGCCGTCGGCATATTTTCCTCTCACGCTTGATCTTTCTCTTATAATACATTTAATATGAGGATACATCAAATATATTGGTCTGACCCCATGACCCTTTGGACCTCTGAAGGTCGAGCCGTCGCCGTCACCGCGCTGATTTCGCTCCCGGTCCTGCTCCCGGTCCCCCCGACAGCGGGCGCAATGCCGCCGATGGGCACCCCGCCACCGGCGGCCATTCCGCTTCCAGGGGCAGGCGGCGAACCGGCAGGCCTGGCGAAACCGCTAGCCGATGCCCCGAACGGCGAGACGATCAGAACGGGCGGCGAAACCGAAGGAGAACCCACGCCGCCCCTGACGGAATGCCCGCCGGAGGCGCCCTATCGCCTCGGACCGAAGCTCTGCGCCGACCAGACCCTCATCGACCAGATCAACGGCGGCTGGCAGATGACGATCGATCCCGACGGTCATATCGCGATGACGCCGCCGCCGACCTACCAGCCGGCGACCGGCCAATGGGGAAGTTTCGACGGCGCAACCCAACCGTGTGACCCCAACATCCACGTCAAGCTGAAGCAGGCCGCCCTGGCGGGCAGCCAATTGACACGGGCGATCTCCGACCGGCAGCTGGCCTACGCGCAAACCGATCCGATCGAGGCGATCAACAACCCGAGGAAAGACGGCGCCGGCGGGGTGTGCACCATCGACCTGTTCGCTGTCGACCTGGGGAGACTGTTGGGCGGCACTTATGAACAGATCAAAAACCTGATCGACACGCTCAGCCAGTTCTCCGTGGATTCGCTGTTCGGCGCGGCGTGCCAAGTGGTGAACTCCGTCTTCGGCAACCTGCAAACTCAACTCCTTCAGGATTTGCAGAGCCATTCGCCGTTGAGCGCCTTCCAGCAGTTCGTCAACGCGTTGACCGTCGGCTACCTCTCGCCGCTGCAATCGTTCCTGGGCCACGGCCTGACCGTGCGCCCAACCGCAGCGACGATACCCGGCATCGTCACAGCCCACCCCTTGCAGGTGAGTTACGTGCCGGGCAAGGGCTATCTCTATCTGGCCGACTTCGGTTCGGGTCATCTGCTGGTGGTCCACATCGCCCAGACGCCACTGGCGCCGGGGGATGCGGTCGCGCCCACGGCACCCTAACAGAATTACCCTAATAAAATCGAGGAATTTCACCATGAGTCACGACCCACGCCCGTCGCCCGTCGCAAACCCCCTCGTCCTGGTCCTGACCGGCAGCCGCGCGGAAGCGGTGGAACGGGAGGAAGTGCTGCGGCGGTATTTCAACGCCGGACTGCAACGCTGGGCTGAGGACGCGATGGCCGACCGACCGACCCTGGACCCGGCCGCCGCGCTGGAAACGTTAGCGGATTGCGCCCCAGTGGCGTTCACCCGCTATAATGGAGACAATAACCTGACGCCCACTCCGGGCACACCGCTGGATGAGGTTTGACGACACCCAAACATTATTATTGCCCACCCAAAAACCGCAAAACCCCCGCGTGAATCACGCGAGGGTCTCTTGGGAACATTTGAAAGTCGCCGTCCGTCGCTCCGCTAAGGACGACAATCAGAAATCGTAACCTGATTCTGATTATAGCGGACTGGCAGCGACTTTCAAGACCCCACAGAGGCGGTTGTGCGCCTTTAAAAAGGGGATTGCATGAAAGTCCATACTGATAGACCGCCGAATCAGGGTGCAACCGGCGCCCCGGCGGCGTGTCCGCCAGGCCTGCTGGCGCCCACTCATCGGCCAGCCGTCGCTCGTGCCTCTGGCCGCCACCGCGGTCCTGATCCGAACGTGGCGCCACTCGCTCTCGGCGCCGACCGCGTCGTCGCGGGGCCGCGTGCGCTTCGGGGGCGGTCATGAACCCGCTCGACGACGCGCTGACCGCCCTGGAACGGGTCACCGGCTATCGCCCGGTCCAGTCCGGCGACGGCTACAAAGCCCGCTGCCCCTGCCACGAGGACCACAATCCGTCCCTGTCGGTCAAAATGAATGGCCGATTGTTGCTGCACTGCTTCGCCGGCTGTCCCTACGACCACATCATCGCCGCTCTCAACCTGACCCCGGAACCGTCCGCAGTTCAGCGGCAGATCGTGGCGACGTATGCCTACCGGGATGCCGCCGGCGTCGAAGTCCGTCAGAAAATCCGCTATGCCCCCAAGGATTTCCGCATCCGCCATCGCGGGGCAGCCGGGGAATGGATCTACAAGGCCGGCCCCGGTCCCGCCGTGCTCTATCGCCTGCCGGAACTCCGCTCCGCCATCGCCCAGGGCGCCACGGTCTTCGTGGTGGAGGGCGAAAAGGACTGCGACCGCCTCGCCGCCGGGGGCCTGATCGCCACCACTAACATTGAAGGCGCCGCGAAACCGGACCAAAAAGCCAAGTGGCGGCGGGAATACACCGCCCAACTGGCCGGCGCCGCCCGCGTGGTCTTGCTCCCCGACCATGACGAGCCGGGCCGGGCGCACATGCAAACCCTCGCCCACGCCCTCCGCAGCCAGGTGGGCGAGGTGCGGATGCTGGAACTGCCGGGGCTACCCGCCAAAGGCGACGTGTCCGACTGGCTGAATCAGGGCCACACCCTGGACGAACTCCAGGCGTTGGCGGAACAGGCTCCCTCGCTCGCAGCAGCAGAATCGGACCCGGTGAGACGTGCCACTGCTGAGGAGAGAGGCGGCGCAGTTGACGAAGCCCATCTGGCCACCTTCTTTCAAACCGATCTGGGCAACAGCGAGCGCCTCGTGGCGCGCTACGGGCGCGATTTACGGTACTGCTACGACTTCGGGAAATGGCTGGTTTGGGATGGGATACGCTGGGCGCTGGACCGCACCGGCGCGGCCCTGGACCAAGCGAAGGAAACCGCCCGGAAGATGCTGGCCGAGGCCGCGACGCTGGCCGACAAGGAAGATTCCCGCAAGCTGGCCGCCTGGTCCTTCCGCTCCCAAGCCCGCGACCGCATGACGGCGATGCTGTACCTCGCCCAACCTGATGTTTCGGTGCTCCCCGAACAGTTGGACACGCATCCGTGGCTGTTGAACGTCGCCAACGGCACGATCGACCTACGAACCGGCGCCTTACACCCGGCAGACCGTGCTCATCTGCTGACGAAACAATCCCCTGTGGTTTATGACCCTCACGCGACATGCCGACCGTTCCTGGCGTTTATGGACCGGATTTTTCAGGGCAACACGGCACTGATTCGGTTCGTGCAGAAGGCCGCTGGTTACTCGCTGACCGGGCTGGATACCGAAGAGTGCTTTTTCGTGCTGTGGGGTGTGGGGCAAAACGGTAAATCCACGTTCGTAGAAACCCTATCGGCTCTACTCGGCACAGACTACGCCCAACAAGCCACACCTGACCTGCTCATGCAGAAGAAGCAGGACCGCCATGCTACCGAGCTGGCGGTTTTGCGGGGTGCGCGCTTGGTCACCAGCGTGGAAACTGGACAGGGCAAGCGGCTGAACGAAGTGCTGATCAAAGCAATGACGGGTGGCGACCGCATCCGCGCCAACTTCATGCACCAAGACACCTTTGAATTTCGCCCGGAGTTCAAGGTGTGGCTTTCCACCAACCATAAACCCGTGATCGCCGGCACCGACCTGGGCATTTGGCGACGCATCCGACTGATTCCCTTCACCTACTGCATACCTGACCACGAGAAAGACGGCGGCTTCAAGGCGCGGTTGCGCGAGCCTGTAGCCCTGTCGGGAATTCTGAATTGGGCGCTGGAGGGTGTGCTGCTCTGGCAACAGGAAGGGCTAAAGCCGCCCCAAGCTGTGCTCGATGCAACTCAAGCCTATCGGGAAGAAATGGACGTGCTGGCGTCGTGGATGGCGGATTGCTGTGTGGTGACGAAGCGGGCCGAGGCTAAAGCCGCTGATCTGTACGCCAGCTATAGCAACTGGTGCGAGGTGCAAGGTGAACGCCCGGAATCACAACGGAGTTTCGGGCTAAGACTCGTTGAACGTGGTTTTGAGCAAAAGAAACGTACTGGCGGAACCCGCTACTGGCTAGGTATTGGTTTGCTTGTTGACGGTGGCGTAAGTGGCGTAAGTGGCGTAATTTCTGACATTAAGGAAGCTAATCTCCAATAGAATATTATAAATGTTAAAATCAACGCCACTTACGCCACTTACGCCACTAGTGGGGCGTCGCCAGAGTCGCAACGGCTTCTGGAGATGACAGCCGAACAGGTTGGTTTCGGCCAAGTCCGAGTTGCAAGAACCCGCTGAGCGAGACCTCACCCGTCGACGTTCTCCGGCCCGTCACCTGAGCTGCAGCCACCCCTGACCGGCACTCCGCCGGTCAAGCCGATGGTGCAAGTGGAGTTCAGGAAAAAACGCCGGGTCGTTCTGCCAGACAATGGAAATCAAAACTAGCTTTCAAATCATTGTAATCATCAGTATTTCATATATATTCAATAAATTAAGGTTTTCATTTTGGTAACTACCTACCCCCTGCCAAGATGAGCTAATCTGGTGCCATGCCTGAGTTGAGCCGACCCACCCAAGCCGAACTGGACCGCATGAACCATGCCGAGAAGGATGCGCTCATTGCGGCGTTGTTCGACGCGCTGGGGCGGCACGAACGACGGCTGAGCGATTTGGAAAGCCAGATTCAGAAAACCAGCCGCAATTCCAGCCAGCCGCCGTCTGCGGATGGGTTGAAGAAAGGGCCGGCGATGCCCCGGAGCCCCGGAGCGAAACCGCCGGGTGGCCAACCCGGCCACCGAGGGGCCACGCGGACTCTGACCGACACGCCTGACGTGGTTCGGGAATTGCGGCCGGCGGGGGTCTGTGCGTGTGGGGCTGGGTTGGCGGGGTTACCGGCCCGACTCGGGGAGCGCCGACAACAAATTGAGATCCCGGAACCGACGACGGTGGTGACCGAATTCCGCCAGATGTGGGTGATCTGTCCGGACTGCGGGCGGGATCATGGAGGGACGTTTCCGGCCGGGGTGACCCCGAATGTCAGCTTTGGCCCGCGCCTCAAGGCGTATGCGGTCGGGTTGGTGAACGGACATTTTGTGGCCCTGGATCGGGCCTGCGATCTGATGGCCGACCAATATGGGGTTCGACCGTCCGATGGGGCGGTCCAGAACTGGATTCTCGATGCCGGGCAGCGCTGGGCCGACGACCATGCCGCCGGCCGGGAGGCGATCCGGGCCGCCGCGGTGGCGAATTTCGACGAAAGCGGGATGCGGGTCGGCGGCCGGCTCAATTGGCTGCATGTGGCGGCGACCGACACCGTCGTGCACTACACCGTCCATCGCCAACGGGGTGCGGAGGCGATGGACGCCGCGGGGATCCTGCCCCATTTCACCGGCACGGCGGTGCATGACCATTGGAAACCGTATGGGGCCTATCGCCACTGCACCCATGCCTTCTGCAACGCCCATCACCTGCGGGAGTTGCGCTATTGCGAGGAACTAACCGGGCATTTCTGGCCCTACGCCCTGCGGCATCTGCGGGTGGAAGGTCACCAAGCGGTGCTGGCCGCCCGCGCCGCCGGTCAGACCGGCCTGGACCCGCCGTATGTCGCCGGGTGGCTGGCCCGTTACGACCGGCAGGTGCGCAACGGGTTGGCGGCCTGTCCGATCCGGCCACCAGAACCGGGGCGTAAAGGCCGGGTGAAGCAGCATCCGGCGACCAATCTCCTCGTGCGTCTGCGGGATTACAAAACCGAGGTGACTCGGTTCCTCACCGATTGGCGGGTGCCGTTCGACAACAACCGCGCGGAACGATTGGTGCGGCCGATCAAGGTCAAATTGAAGGTGATCGGGGGGTTCCGCGCCCTGGGTGGGTCCAAAGCCTTCTGCATCCTGCGCTCGGTTTGGGAAACCAACAAACTGAACGGTATTAACCCCTTCGATACCCTCAGGCTGGCGTTTGAGGGTAAGTAGTTACTCATTTTGTAATTCCTAGTCATACAAATAGTTAATATGATATGTTGTATAAAAATTATTTATATTATATAAATGGTATTAACTGTTTATATCTTTTGGAGAGTTTATGCCCGCAAAAATTTTGGTAACCGCCAATCAAAAAGGTGGTTGTGGCAAAACCACCGTAGCCATGCAAATAGGTGGAGCACTAGGTCGAACTGGATGCCGCGTGTTGATCGTAGATGCCGATCCACAAGGCACCGCAACTCGTTGGGCAGCTAGCGCCACTGATGAAAATCCCTTTCCGGCTCACGTCGCGGGCTTAGCTGCCGCCGGCGGAAAAGTACATCGGGAAATCAAGAAGTATCTCGATAGCTACGACTATATCCTAGTCGATTGTCCTCCAGCGGTGGAGTCGGCGGTCCCGCAATCGGCGCTCTTGGTTGCGGACATTGCCCTAGTGCCGATCATTCCCTCCCCAGCGGACTTGTGGGCAGCAACAGGGACTCGTGGTTTAATCGAACGCGCCATTGAGATCAATCCGGCCTTGCAAGCTCGCTTAGTGGTCAACATGCTGCAATCCAATACCTCTATGTCCAAAGAGGTGCTGGAAGTGCTGGAGGACTTTGGTATTCCGCTAACAGAAGCTAAATTGCATCTGCGGACCGCCTATCGCCAAGCAGCCGTTTTCGGGGGGACAGTACACGACTTAGGGCGTGATGCGGCTAAAGCTGTCCGAGAAGTTGAAGCCCTAGTGCAAGAAATTCTCGATTTGGTAAAAAAGTAAGTATTGTTAATATGATATTTAATATTTGTACTATAATAATCATATTAACTGTATAAAATATTATTGGGTAGAGTTATGATTAAGCGTCGAGGCCAGATGGCGGAATCCATGCGCAAGTCGCTCACGGAGGAAACATCCCGAGTGGAAGATCGGTTTGCGAAGGCGGAATCGTTTTTTAGCGATTCCCAACCCGCTTCACGCAATGAAGCTACCTCCCACGCTGAACCTCCTGCTCCCACAGTTATTCGAGATACATTCAGCTTACCGCCCACCGATTATGCGTTGTTGGAACAACTCCGCACACGAGCTATAAGCTTAGGGCAAGTAATCAACAAAAGTGAGTTTGTCAGAGCCGGTTTGCACGCACTGATCGATATGCCAGAACCGGAATTTTCTCAAGCTATTGTTAAAATTGAAAAAATAAAACTAGGACGACCTAAGCCTAAAAAAATAATGGACAAATAGTAATAAATATATAAACAGTTTTTAAAGTAATAAAAATAATAATAGTTTTTATTGTTAATACTTTTATTTTGGGTGACTTGAAAATCTTGAGTAAGGTACTGATGCCCATCCATCACGACCTCCGCCCGCTGTACCCGCTCGACTGGCGGGCGCTGGCGAACCGGATTAAGTTCGAGCGCGCCGGCGGGCGCTGCGAGTGGTGCGGCCGGCCGCACGGCGTGCGGGTGCTGGTGGTCGGGGAGGGCGGCTGGCTCGATCCCGAGACCGGCGAGCGGTACGACGACCGGGGGCGGTCGCTGGGACGGTGTCGGGTCTCGGACTGGCCGGCGGGGCGGTTCGTCACCACCGTCCTGAGCTGCGCCCACCTGGACCAGAACCCGGCGAACAACGATCCGGCCAACCTGGCGTCGCTGTGCCCGCGCTGCCACTGGCGCCACGACCGCCAGCAACACATCCGAAGCGCGCGCTACAACCGGCGCAAACGGTGGGCGGTCGGGGATTTGTTCGATTGATCGACTACGACCCAGACCAAACGTCATGACCGACCCGAGCCTGATTGTCGCCGATCCCGACCCCACCGTGATGACCCCGGTGACTGTCCTTCCGGCGCTGATGGCGGCGTATCCGGCGGGTTTCGACGGGGAGCAGCCCCGGCCGCTCAAGATCGGCATCCACAAAGACCTGCGGGCGGCGGGCTTTGGAGGGGCTGGGATCCAACCGACTGAGATCCATCGGGCGCTGGTGCGCTACTGCCACCGACCCCTGTACCGGAAGGCGCTGCGAGCGGGCGCGATCCGGGTGGATTTGCAGGGCCAGCCGGCGGGGGTGGTAACGGCAGCGGAGGTCGAGGCGGCCCGCGCCGCCTTTGCCGCCGGGAAGGCCCGCCCGGCGGGGTCTCCCGTGCCCCCCCGGCCCTGGGGCGTCGCGTCGCCTCGGCCGCTCAAGACGCCCTTCCTCCCCCCGCCACCCCGCTGCCCAAGGAGCACCTCGTGCTTGGCCGACTCGAACTCACCGTCAAATTCTCCGAATTACCCCAGCCGCTCCCCGTGCAGGGCGGCCTCAAGATCGGCGTCCAGACGGCGGAGGGCATCGTCACGGCGATCCTGCCGGCGAAGGTCTGGAAGAAATTCGAGCAGGCCGCCAAGACGTATCCGCACTGGGTGGCCGCGCTGAGCGGATCGCTGGAGCGGTTTACCGACGGGGAAATCGCCCTCCAGCACCCGGCCTTGCCGGTGTTCGAGAAAAAGGCCCGACCTGAGACGGAGACCCAGGCGTCGGAAGCGTCCCCGGCGCGGGCCGCTCCCCCGCGGTCTCTAAAGGGCCGCGCCGGGGCCGAGGCCGGCTGAACGACCGGGCCGCGGCGGGACCGCATCGAGATGTCGAGGGGTCGGCGTGGAGTCGGGCGATGGGACCGAACCGCCCGCGAGCGCTGTGAGGCCGACCTGCGTTGACCCGGTGGCTCCACCGGACCGCCGACGCGGTGGCGCTCATCCCTCTCGCGTTCGTGCGGTGCGTGGCGTTCGGCAGCGTGCGGGTCTGGCGCTGGCCCCGGCGGGTGGGGCTCCATCGACCGGTGGCGGCTTGGGGAGCATGGATCGAATTTGCCGGCTGGATCTATCCGCTGACCCCGTTGGAGCATCACCTCCGCCCAGCCGTTGGCGCGGCCGGCTACGCCGGCGGGTTCAGCAACCACTACCGGTGGTGGCTGCTCTATCTGGCGGGCCTGGCCCGCGAGGGGCTATGGACGCTGGGGTGGGCATCCTCGTACTCAATAGCAGGGTCTATGGCGTCCTGCGGGTGCGCCGGAAGCGACGAGCGCGGTCGTCGCGGAGGAGGGCGTAAGGGCGATCCGCGCGGATCGTCGTCGAAAAAAGGGATCCGGTGGCCCGGGCCGCCGAATCGGGCGGCGCGTTGGGGAGGACACTCGCCGTGCCATTCGGGTTTGACTTCGCCAGCACCTACCGTATCCCGCCGCCTTGGCGCGTGGAGGCGCTGGCTCGCCGGCCTGCCGGTGGAATGGAAACCCTTTTTGCTCGGGCCGATCTTCCAGGCCCCGTGCTGGAACGATTCACCGTTCAACCGGTTTCCGATTCAAGGGCGGCCTATGGGGCGAGACCTGGCGCGCATCTGCGCCGCTCTCGAACTGCCGTTCCGCCACCCCAGCCCGTTTCCCCGCCACCGTGTCCTGGCAGCGCGGGTCGCCGGCCGGTTTGCGGCGGAGCCGTGGCTGCCCGACGCCTTCCTCGATCAGAATCTCGCCAATCCTGGGTCATTCAATGCCGGACCCGGGCGGCGGCCTGCTCGCGGGTGTAGAACCGCTCGCCGCGCACGAAGCCGGCGGTCACGGCCGGGTGGATCGCGATCGCCCGGCCTGCCGCATCGCGCGCCACCACCAGCGCCGGCGGCAAGCCCTCCAGCAGGTGCATCGGCGCCGGCCGGCCATCGGCGAAGCAGGCCCGGTAGACCGCGCCGGTCTGGGTATCCAGAAACGCTGGGGCAAAGCCCAGCGACCGGTTGTGGGCGCTGACCCCGCCCGTGTCCCGGAACGCCCGGTTCTGCTGGCGCAGCGTCCGGGCGGTCAAAGCGGATGGGAGCTGCGTGCGGGAAGGGATGGCGACGTCGAGGGGGTTCATAGCGATCCTCCGGTCACAGTCGTGGAGGGTTCCTGAAGGCTTCATCCGCCCGCGGGGTCCGGGGTGGAGGCCGGCGGGGCGGGTGGACTGGATGGAGGTTGAGCAAGCCCCGCGCCAGGTGAGGCCATGGAATTTCACCTTCTGGAAAGAGATTGATTTTTAAGCGCTTCACGGATCGACGCGGCGCTGATGAGGTATTGATCAGGGGTTCACAGCGATATTTCGCCGGAGCGTCGCGCCGGGGCGCGGGCCACGGTGGCCCGCCCATCGCCGGGGCGTCAACCACCGGCGGCCTCTGACCCCGGTTTCACGGTTTCCGATAGGTGATGGCGTACAGGGTCGCGCCCTGCGGGTCTTGCAGCACGCAGAACCGGCCAATGTCAGGAATGTCCTCCGGCGGGCGCAGGAGTTTCCCACCGAGGGTTGCCACCTGGCGGGCGGTGGCGTCTACATCATCTACGGTGACGTAGACGCCCCAGGCCGGCGGCATCCCGGCGCATTCGGGGGGTGCGGCCATCATCCCGCCGACCGCTTCACCGCCGACCTTGACCATCACATAGCCCTCTCCGCCCGGATAGTCTTCGGCCTGCCAGCCGAAGAGTGCGCCATAAAACTGTTGGGCGGCTTCAACGTCCGTGGTCATCAACTCGTTCCAGCTAAAAACGCCGTGTTTCATGAAGTTTTCGTTCATCATCGTCACCTCGTCGGTTTGAAAGGAAACCCCCTGTGAAAGGTCAGGAACAAAGCCGTCCGGGCCAGAGCCGGTGAATCACCCAGCGCGCCACCCCGGTAATCGTGATCGCGTCATCGAGCGGCCGGCTGAGGTCAGTTCCTGCTGCTGGCACCCTCAACCGGCCTTGAGCATCACGGCCCAGGCGGGTCAGGACCGAAGCCCCGTCGACGACCACCAGCACCACACTGCCCGCCAGCGGCGGCGTGGCTCGATCCATCACCAGTAAATCCCCGTCGTGAAGACCGGCCTCGGCCAGCGCCTCCCCGGCCACCCGCACTAGGAACGTGCTGTCCGGGTTACGGATCAGATGATCATTGAGGTTGAGAGACGGTTCAGCGTCGTCATTCACCGAAGAGGGGAAACCGGCCCGCCAGGGCCATCGGGGCATCGATTCAGCCTCCCGTTGCTGATTCAAGTCCGGGTCCAGCCCGAGAGGGAAAGCGCGGGGAATGGGGCGTTCGTCCAAGGTCGCCAGCATGGGAATTACCTCCGATAGTTGCGAATCAAGCCCACCACCACCCCAAAGACCTGCAAGCGGTCGCCGGGGCGCAGCACGGGATAAGCGGGGTTGGCGGGCTGCAACACGACTTCGCCGTCCTCGACCGCCAGGGTTTTGAGGGTGAATTCGTTGTCGATCACCGCGATGACCGGATCGCCGGGCCGGGCCGGCGCATCACGTTCCACGACGGCCACATCACCTGGGTGAATCCCGGCCTCGATCATCGAGTCGCCGGTGATGGGAATGAGCACGGTGCGCGAGGGATGGCGCACCAACCAGGCATCAATCGACCGGACATCCCCACTATCCGCAGTCGCCAGCGGTATGCCTGCCGGAACCGGACATTCCGCATGAGGGCGCTCAAAGAAGCGCCCGGTCGGGGTCCAGCGCCCGTCCGGTGTGCGTTCGACAAACCCCGCTCCCTGTAACCGGTGCAAGACCTTGGCGACCGCCGACCGCGAGGCCAGCCCCAACACGGCTTGCAACGGTTGATAGGCCGGCAGGCTGCGCCAGCGGGCGAAATAATCCTGGAGGCGGGCCAGATAGGCGGCGTCATCGGCGACTTTAGGCATGGCGGCTCTTTATGGAGTACTTTTGTACTCTCATCATAGAACGCAAACATTAGCCCGTCAAGCGGGAATCGGGAGGGGGGATTCAGTGGAGGTGCTGGCGGAGTGGGGACGGGGCCGGGCGGCCTTCAATGGCCTCAATGATCGACGCCAGCCGATAGGCCACATCCAGGGCGCTAGCCTGACCGGTCAGGACATGATCGCACAGCGCCCGCAACACCACTGGCAGGTTGTCGAGCAGAGCTTCAGGAGTGGGGTACGCCTCGCCCTCGCGGTGACTGCGAACCAGCGCAATCAGTCGGTCAGTAGTGGCGCTTTCGGGGTCGAGGTCATCAAGGGTCAGGCGATGCGGAGCGGGATAAGCGGAATCAGTCATGGAGGGATGCAGAGCAGTCGGACAGTGAATGTTAGTGAACAGGGTAGCCTCCTTCTGACTCCCGATTCCACCAAAACCATGCAGTAAGGGGGTACTGGATAAGAATTGCGGCTACACTTTTGGAAGTTCATGCCTCTGGAGAGACGGCTCATGTTGAACGCTCCCTATGAACCCTGGCCGCTCACCGAACAAACCGCCATCGTGCTGGGCCTGCCGCTGGCCGCCGTGACCCCGACCGCCCAACTCATCGCTAACGATAAGGAATGGCTGTGGTTCGACCCGGCCCAGGACATGGCCATCTGGCAGGGGCCAGACGCGCAACACGGCTTTCCCGCCACCTCGCTGGACGAGGCGCTGGCGCGCGTTCACCGGCAGGCGGTCGGATAGAGCCGGTCGTGAAAGACCTGATCACCGACGCCCTTCGCTATTGGGAGCCGCGGCGGCTGGTCTATAACGGCGTGCTGGCCGTCATCGTGGTTGTCCATGCTTGGCCCGGCCTGTCGGAACGGGGGGCCGGGGAATGGCTGCCCGCCCTCGCCACCCTGTTCGTTCTCGCCGTCGGCGCGAACGTGGCCTACTGCGCGGCCTATCCGGTCGACCTGTTCCTGCAATGCTCGGATTTTCGTTCGACGTGGCTGCGCTATCGGTGGGGGCTGTTTTTGATCGGTCTCCTGTTGGCGATGGCGATCACCTGGCTGGCGCTCGCGGTGCTGGCGCCCTGGTGAAAACGCGCCACTACGGCCGGCACAGGCTGGCGCAGGGTACGCCGTCGCCGTCGCCGTCCAGCCGCTTCACGCCGCACACGGTCAGGTAGAACTTGGCCTCTTCGCACGAAGCCATTTGCCCGCAGGAGGTTTTCGCGCCGCAGGTCCAGCCCGAGGGGTTGGCGGTCGACGCCGTTGCTGGAGGTGCAACGGGGGTGGGCGCAGCAGGAACCGGAGCGGCGGGAGCGGTTGTCATGGGCGCCGCCGCCACTGGCGCGGTCTTGCCGAAAATCGTGGCGTAGTCCTCCACAAACCGGTTGCCTCTGCCCTGGATCGCCTTGATGCGCCGGGTGCGCTCCATCTCCCAGGCATCCGGCGGGTCTTGCCGGCTCCAGGCCATATAAAGCTGCTGGTCCTGGTTGCTCAGGCGGAAACCGTAAGTCTCCTCCATATAAAACATGATCCGGGCGATGTCGCCCTGAACAGATTCCGGTGGCTCCACCCGGCGGATGCTGGAATCCACCTCGAAGTTGCAGGTTCCGAAGATGCGGGGTTCACCCGGAATCATCCCCCAGTTGAAATCACTCCGCCGGCCATTGACTTCGCCCACGGCGGGCACCAAGTTGAACAGATCGTTGTGGGCGGCCTCGAACACAGGATCGACCTTTTGGCAACACTCCCGGCCCGAGACGGTCTTGCCGCTGCCCTTGACGCACTCGGGGAAGTCGCCGGGGTTGCGCCAGCAGGGGCGGAAGTTGCCGAACTGGGCGGCGGGGAAGAGGTGCTCGGCCTCGATCCGTTGCGCCCTGGGCTTGTCGGCCAGGGCGGTTAGACCGCAACTGGCCAGGTCGATTTGCCGGTCGGAACTGTACGCACAGCCGCAGTAGAAGGTCACGCGGTGATCGGCGTAGACCTGGTCATAGAGCGCCTTCTTGGCGGCGGTAAAGGTGTTCGGAGTATGGGGCAGGTTGCCGGGCGGGGGTGTACTCCGCGCGGCCGTCGGGCGTTCCGTGGGCGGGGCCGAGGGTTTATGGAACCAATCCGTTTTGATGCCCAAAGCAGCGAGAACAGCCAGGACGATGGCGGTGATCACGCCGGCCAGGGTCTTCGGGAGGCGGGTCGAGGCGCGGGAGCGAGTGGGTCGTTGGGCCATGAGCGCAGTCCAGTCAGGATGGAAAGGACTAAACTGTAGCAAACCACCGCCCGCCCTGAGCCGAGGTGTCTTGATGCAACCGCCCTTGCGTTACTACCCTACCCAGTTCGGCACAGTGGTCGTGGTGTCTCTGCTGCTGTCGGCGGTACTCTTTGCCGGTCTCGGGAGGATGACCGGCTTGACGCCGCTGGCGGTGATCGGGCCGGCGCTGATGGCCGTGTTTCTGGCGCTGTTTTACGCGCTTAACGTCGAGATCGACGCCACCCACCTGACGTTTCGCTTCGGGATCGGCTTGATTCGGAAGCGCGTCCCGCTGGCGGAGATCGTCGAGGCGAAGCCGGTCCGCAATCATTGGCTGTACGGCTGGGGCATCCACCGCACGCCGCACGGCTGGCTGTACAACGTGTCGGGCTGGGATGCGGTGGAGATCCTGCGGGCGTCGGGGAAACGCTTCCAGCTGGGCACTGACGAACCACAAAAGCTGGCGCAGGTGCTGCGGGTGGCCAAAAGGGACTGACAGGTGCTGGCCCACGAGGAACCGTGAGCGGGTTCCCGCCTCAGCCGTGAAACGCCCCGGGTGAGGCCATGTAGGCGAGTTCCTCGGCGGTGCTAATCCGGCCCAAAATGGCGTTGCGGTGCGGGAAGCGGCCAAAGCGGGCAATCAGATCGCGATGATGACGGGCGAAATGCAGGCTGTCTTCCAGGCCGGGCTGCTGGTATAGCCGTACCGAGCGCTCCTGATCGGCCAATGTCTCGCTGTGCATGAACGGCAAATACAGAAACTGCCGTTGTTCGGGTGGCAACGCCTGATCGAAGCCGTGGGCCATGGCGCGGTCGGCCACGACCCGGGCGGCCGCTTCGGTGGCGAAGCTGTCGGGTTGGCCCCGGAACAGGTTCAGTGGAAATTGATCGAGAACGATGACGAGGGCCAGCGCTCCCTCAGCGGTAGTGTCCCAGTCTGTCAACTGACCGGCGGCGGCGGCCTGATAGGTGGCCAGAAATCGCGCCCGTAAGGCGTCATCAAAGTCGGGCGTGGCGGCGAACCACAACGGCTGAACGTCCGGCGCAAACCAGAACGCCACCACGTCAGCGGGATAGGCCATGTTTTCCGTGGGGGTCATCGGGGTTCCTCCTCAAGCATTCCGGTAACGGTTATAACGGCCCCTGGCGATATTGTTGCGCCCGCTGCCATGCCTGCTGCAACTCCACGTCGCTCAATTCGGCCTGGAGGCCGGGCTGCCCATCCAGCGCGTCCCGTTCGCTCTGTTCGGCGGCCAGACCGAGCCAGGCGTAGGCTTCGACCCGGTCTTGCGGCACGCCCTTGCCAGCCCAGTACAAGACCGCCAGGCTGCTTTGCGCCGGGGCGAAGCCTTGCAGGGCGGATTGTCGCAGCAGGCGGGCGGCCCGCTCGAAATCCCGGTGCGGCTCCAGAATGGAGTAGCTCCCCAGTTCGAACTGAGCGGCGGCATGGCCCTGGGCGGCAGCCTGGCCGATCCAGCGCAGGGCGGCCCGTTCGTCGGGCGCGATGCCCGTGCCGGTGACGTAATGCAGTCCGAGTTCCAGTTGGGCGGCGGCGTCGCCGGCCACCGCCCGCTGATGAAGTTCGGCCAGGGCGGGGGGGATGGCCTCATCCCGATCCGCGCAGCCGGGGAGGCCGAGGACCAACAGCAGGAGGGTGGTGAAAGTAACAGTCACACGCAAGAGCATGTCCGATTATGAGATTCTGGAGTCTTTACAGCGACTTGCCGCGCTTCACATCGTCCCGCACCTCCTGGAGGATTTCGTCGATCGCCTCAATCGCCTCCAGAACTTCCGCTGGCGCTTCGCCTTGCGCCGCCAGGTTGCGGATCAGGAGCAGCAGGGGTTCCATTCGTTCGAGGTGGCGCACGGTTTCCCAGCTCATCGCCTCGTCGGTATGAAACAACACCCGCTCCCAGCTTGGAAAACCGGCGTGGTCTACCACGGCGGCGCGCAAGACCTCCCACGCCCCTTGTAAATCGGACAGGATGGTTTTTTTGTAATGATCGGGTTCGGTGAAGAAGGGCATTGGTCAATTCCAGGTCGATCCATCGGCCGGTGTGGCCGGCAAGGTGCGGACGGCCGCTGGCTTGGAATGGGCATGGATGAGCAGGAGTGCAGCGATCATTGGGCCGGTTCCGTTCAGTGTTGGCGCGAGCGGGTATCGGTCGGGGCGTTCTCGATGTTATCGATTAGCGCCGCTAGGGCATAGGCGATCTCCCCGGCGTTCATCTTCCCGCCCAGGATGAGGTCGGCCAGGTCGCGCAGCATCTCCGGCAGCTTCCGCAGCAGTTGATCACCACGGTCGTAGAGAATGCCCTGGCGGTTAGCGTGGGCGGCTGCAACCAGTTCCTCGGTGGTGAGGGGCGGTTCCGGGGCGTCGGCATAGCCGGTCTGGTAGGGAGGGGGATCTTCCACGGTGCAATCCTCGGTGTGGGTGCGCAACCGCCGAAAATGGACCGTCATTGGTTTGTGGTAACCTGTGACATGAGTGACTATAGGTTAGCCTATGGCCTCACGCAACGCCGAGAAACAGCGCCGCTACCGCCAGCGCCTGAGCGCGCGGGGCCTGGTGCATGTGCAGGGCTGGGTCACGCCCGAACAGGCCGAGGCCATCCGCCGGATCATGGCCGAGGGGAGCGGACGCGGCGTCGCGCCCCGTGCGGAGCAGCGAGCGGAGCGGAATCATCCCTAATCGCCATGAGGATCCATCAGTTTTATGGGTAAAGTTATCGCGGGCGCCAAGATTCCTGGTCGGGTCTGCCGGACGCTGGATGTCGGGGACTTCTCCCTCCTGCATCAACTCACCTGGTTCAATATGGCCGTTCATAGCAACGCCGAATATGCCAAGGCCACCTGGTTTAAGGAACGCTCCCTGGCCGGGCCGGTCATCTTTGCCGTCGCCGACGGTCTGATCCACCATGCCGACACCATCGCTGAGTTTCTGGCCCAGGACGGCTATGAAATTTATGCATATATCGGCGTGGACCGGATGAAGATTACCTCGCCAGTGTTGTTTGGGGATACCCTCCGAGCGGAGGCCGAAGTGGTCGAGCTGCGCCCCACCAAGAACCCGGAGCGATTCCTGTTCATCTACCAAAACAAAGCCTATAACCAACGCGATCAGCCGGTGATCGAATACCAGACGACGATGCTGGTCGTTAAGAAAGACCCAGAAGATCGTCGATTCCATTCTGATTAAATCGTATTTCCGCAAATATCCAATATGCAGCCTGATAAATGCGAATTAAGAGCTTCATCTGCAACCCGTTGAAAAAACGATTGCTGGATTTTGGCTGGCGGCTAGACGATCAACATAAGATGTTGATTTTTGGCGTCGCCAGTTGGCTCTTAATTCGCATATAAATAAAGATGAGTGCTGGTAATGAACTTCGATGACCTTTCGACTGAACAACTCCATGATCTGATGTTGATGGCCGCCAACGAGGGGGGCATTCCAGCGCCGGACAGTTACGCGGAGGACGGTCATCCTCTGTGGAGCATCGAGGCTGTCGCGGCGTTCTTTGGGACAACACCAAAGCAGATTGTTACCGCGATTGACGATGACTTTGCGAGCTTGGCGGATGTGGCCTGGGCGGGGCCAGCACGGTGATAACCCATATCGAGCGGCGCGAGCTGGCCCGCAACCGACTGCGGTTCTACAACATCACCGTGACCCGGACCCTGTTTGGCTCCTGGGCGCTGGTGCGCGAGTGGGGCCGAATCGGGCAGCCGGGTACGGTGCGGGAGACGGGGTTCGAGACGGAAGGCGCCGCTCTCGAAGCGGGCGCGAAGGTTTGGCAGCGGAAGGAAAAGCGTGGTTATCGGGCGTTGGCGGATACCAAAAACTAATAGCGAAGGAATCCATCGTGTCCAGACGACAATCTAGCTTAGCCACCCTGCTGGTGGCTCTACCGTGGTGGGTCAGCGTGATCTTGGCGGCTATCGCCTACATGGCCTTGGCCTACGGCGCACCTAACCTGAACCTGTCCAATCCCTTCCTGCAACCCATCGCTAAAATCACTGCCCCTTTGTTGGCATGGCCTGCCACGCTGTTTCTGCTGGCGCTGGCCGTCGCGTCCGCCTTGACTGCGTTGTACCGTCGCCGATTACTCGACCGCCAGCAGGACTTGGGGAGCCTGCGACAGACGACCTGGCAGGACTTCGAGCGGCTCGTGGGCGAGGTCTACCGGCGACAGGGCTACCGAGTCGTTGAAACGGGTGGCGGCGGCGCGGATGGAGGTATCGATTTGAAGCTGGTAAAAAACGGCGAGACTTGGCTGGTGCAGTGCAAACGCTGGCGACAGGAAAAGGTTGGGGTCAAGGTGGCGCGTGAATTATTCGGGGTGGTCGCAAGCGAGCAGGCGACGGGCGGCATCCTGATTACCACCAGCACCTTTACCCCCGAGGCGGAGAGTTTCGGGCGAGGCAAGCCGCTCCGGCTGATTGCGGGCAAGGAATTGCTACGCATGGTTGAGGGGGTACAGAAAGGCGGTGGTTCGCTGGATACACCCACGGCAACGCGAATCGAACCCACGCTGGCGTTCACCCCGAGCGAATTAACCTCGGCTAAACTGCTATGCCCACAATGCAAAGCGCCAATGGTGCGGCGGGTAGCCCGCCAAGGCAGGAACGCGGGCCAAGCGTTTTGGGGCTGTTCGCGGTTCCCGGAATGTCGGGCGACACAGCCTGTTCAATAGCGTTACCCACTAATACTCATTTCCAAACTACCGAATTGCGTCATGGCCGACCTCATCGACAACCCCGTCATCAACTCCCCGTTCAAGGAACCCCGGCGGCATTTCCGTTTTGAAATCATGGGATGACCCATGAGATTCTGACCGGACGGCGCCACCGCTGGGTTGCGTCAAGAGACCCTCATGCAAGCGCATGAAAACCGACTGAGAAGCTGTCGAAAAACCTTTCATTGATTTTCCAGGAAATTTTTTTGTGAAGTCGGCTTCCTGTCGGCTTTTCGACCAAAAAACGGGTTGCATGCCAACTTTACAGTATAGGGATCAAGGAGTTAGTTTTTAGACATATATGGTCCGCCCCGCGATGCAAGAGGGAGATCACGTTGAGCAGAAAGAGAAGTTGCAGCCATCTATTCGGCATCGTGTAGAGGTACCGTTGTCCGGCCCTCGTGCCCTGATGGAATGCGCGCGTATCCCCGTCCTCATCAGCCTCGCAGCGTCGACTCAGCCGGCTTTTGTCTAAATCAGGTTTTCGGGAATACAGAACCCCTCTTTCATGCCATCCCGTCATCTTCACTCTTCGCCACTCGTGGTGGGTGATTCGTCCTCCGTCAGGGTGACCCCAAGGTCGTCCATTGATGGGCCGCCGATCAGTGGCGGTCCGGTGCCGGGCCTGAATCAGGCTTGGATGAAGGCCCCTTTCGTCGGATCATACGGTTGGCCGGTGGTGAGCACGGCGTAGGCGATCCGGGCGATCTTGTTGGCCAGCGCCACGGCCGCCACATGGGCATGGCGGCGGGCTTTCAGCCCCGTCGCCCACCGGCGGGTGGGGTCGTCCTGGCGTTCCACCCAGCGCAGCACCGCGCGGGCGCCGTGGATCAGCCACTGGCGGAGATAAACATCGCCGCGCTGGCTGATGCCGAGCAGCCGGTCGCGCCCGCCGGTGGAGTGCTGGCGGGGTACCCGCCCGAGCCAGGCGGCCAGGCCGCGACCGTTCTTAAAGAGCCGCGGGTCTTCGCCGACCGCCGCCACCAGGGCCGTCGCGCCCTGGGCGCCCAGACCCGGGATCGTCATCAGCGCCTGCGCCTGGGGATGGCTTTGGGCCATCGCCTCGATCTGCGCGTCGTCATGGTCGACGCGCAGATCGAGATGGCGCAGTTCCTTGGCCAGTTCCCGCCATTCCGCCCGGAAGCAGTCACTCAACCCGTTGTCGGCATCTTCGAGAATCTCCGCGAGGCACCGGCCTACGGCCGCGCGCCCTTGAGGTATCTCGATGCCGTACTCCAACAGCAAACTGCGAATCGGGTTCACCTGGGCGGTGCGTCGTTCCACGACTAAACTGCGCATCCGATGGATCGCCTGGATGTCTTGTTGCTCAATGCTCTTAACCGCTACGAACCGCATGGTCGGACGCTGGGCCGCCTCGCAGATCGCCTCGGCATCGATCGCGTCGTTCTTGTTGGATTTGACATAGGGCTTGACAAATTGGGGCGCGATCAGCCGCACCTCGTGGCTGCGGAACTGCTGCGCCCAGTAGTGCGCGCTGCCGCAGGCCTCCATCGCTACCGTGCAGGCCGGCAGGTTGGCCATGAACTCACTCAGGCGTGTCCGGGTGAACGTCTTGCTGATGACCCGCTGCCCGCGCTCGTCCACGCCGTACACATGAAAACTCCGCTTGGCCAGGTCGATCCCAACGACCTTAGCGACGCGCTCGTTGCTATGCTCTTTCATGGGTCCGCTCCGTCATCTCGGTTGATGTGATGTTGGTCAACATCCACCATTTTGCCCGCTTTGGGCTCGTTGGAGGAGCGGGGCGGACCATCCCATTAGTCTCTTAGATCGCCGACCTGCCGGTCGGCGGCGGTCAGCCGATTGCGGACGGCGGTGGCATCCGGGTGAGGGTGGATCGAAGGTAGTGAGCATCGGACTCTCCGGAAATTCCGGATCATTGACGCTGATGCGGGCCGGGGTATGATGAAATCGCCTTGATTCACCGGGGGAGGAAAGACCCATGAAAGCCCTGATCCTGTGCTTCTCGCTGTTCCTGACCCTGCCGGCCTGGGCGGAAACCCTGACCCTCGCTAATGGCCAACGCTGCACGGTGCTGAGCAACGGGCGGCTGGGCGGCTGTACCGCCCCGACGAATGACCGCGACCGCAGTGATACCCGGCCGCAATATCCGGCCTATGGCCCGCGTCACCCCACCTTTCCAGAGCCGAAGACACGCCAGATTGCGCCGGCGGGCTGGACGCCCAAATATTAATCGCTCAGGGCGGATGAGGGCGCAAGATCAAGGTGTTCCCGCGTTGCGTGAATTCCAGGTGTTAGGCGGGTTGGCCCGCCATAAACTCCGACGCCATCGATAGGAATGGATTGAGAGGGGCCTGAACAGCGCCCGTTGCCGCCCTACGGTTAAGCGGTTGATTGCCATAGGATGCGTTCAGAACCCTATGGCGATACTGTCACCCTTACCGCACAAAGCCCGTTTCATCGGTGTGATCAAGCCGGCTCTTAGTGTGTACTCAGAGGTTCCTTTTATTGAACAGAAAACGCGGTTTTCGTATGGGAGATATTACAATAACTAAATCAATTGCTTATGGTTTACTTTTGGGCAGTCGATGCCATACTCAAAGAATAACGAGAACGTAGAAGGCCCACCGCCAAAATTGCCCTGCTCAGGCCAAACTTTCGGCCGGCCAGCCCACCTAGTCTAGGCGTCATTGTTGCAGGGGAGAACTGTGGCCTATCCAATCGTCACAGAAACATCGCAGGATAACCGGCAAGGACTTTCCAACCCCCATGCTCCCCACTCCTGAAATCGGCCAGTTGGTTCATGCCCGCAACCGGGCCTTTGTCGTCACTGAAATTCAACAGCAAGGTTTGCCCAGTGAGGCGATGCAGCCCATGCAGCCGCCGATGCATTTGTTGAAGTTGTCCTCGGTCGAGGATGACGCTTTCGGCGAAGAGATGGAGTTGTTTTGGGAGCTGGAACCGGGGGCGACGGTGCAACAACGGGCGGCGACCTTGCCAGAACCGACCGGCTTTGATCCGCCGCTGGTGCTGACGGCCTTTTTGAATGCGGTGCGCTGGGGAGCCATTTCTCAGGCCGACGATAAAGCCTTGCAGTCGCCGTTTCGGAGCGGGATTGAGATCGACGATTACCAGTTCGACCCGGTGGTGCGGGCCTTAACCATGCCCCGCGTCAATCTGCTGATTGCGGATGACGTGGGCTTGGGGAAGACCATCGAGGCCGGCTTGGTGGTGCAGGAGATGCTGTTGCGGCATCGGGCACGGACGGTGTTGATCGTCTGCCCGTCATCGCTGCAAATTCAGTGGCAGGAGGAAATGCGCGACAAGTTCGGCCTGGAGTTTCGCATCATCGACAGCGAAGCCTTGGGCCGACTGCGACGGCAGCGTGGGATTCATGTCAACCCGTGGCGGCATTTCCCCCGCTTGATTACCTCGATTGACTTCCTCAAGCGCGAGCGGCCCTTGCGCCGGTTCCGCGAACTGTTGCCGGCGCACGGCGAGACCGTCTATCCCCGCCCTTATGACCTGCTGATCGTGGACGAGGCGCATAACGTCGCTCCGTCCGGGCGCGGCCATTACGCGACCGATTCGCAGCGCACCGAGGCGATCCGCACCTTGGCCCCGCACTTTGAACACAAGCTGTTTCTATCAGCGACCCCGCATAACGGTTATCGGGAGAGTTTCGCGGCGTTGCTGGAATTGCTGGATAACCAGCGCTTCGCCCGCGCTGTAACGCCAAGCCGCGAACAGTTGGGCGCGGTGATGGTGCGGCGGATGAAAACCGAGTTACAGGATCGTTGGGATGGAACCCCGCGCTTTGCCCGGCGAGTCGTTAAACCGCTGGAAGTGCCCTATACCGAGGCCGAACGCCAGGCGCATCGGGCCTTGCAGGACTATACGGTGTTGCGGATGCAGAACGCCAAAAGCGCGGCGGAGCAGTTCGCCGCTGAATTTGTGTTGAAGTTGCTCAAGAAACGGCTGTTTTCCTCGCCAGCGGCATTTGCGACGACGCTACGTAAGCATAGCGTGTCGATGGGTCATCCCCCCGGCGGTTTCACCGACAGCACCGCGTGGCGGCGACAGCTTGAAGCGGTGGATGAGGACTATGCCAACGATGAGGAGTATGAAAGTTCAACCGAGGACGCATTAACCCTGGCCAGTGGGGCCTTGCCGCGCTTGAGCCTTGAAGAAAAGGCGCTGCTGGAGTCCTTGAGCCGCTATGCCGACCAGTCCAGCCAAGGGCCGGATTGCAAGGCGCAGACCTTGATCCGTTGGTTGAATACGCACCTGCGCCCGAACGGGGACTGGAACGGCGAGCGGGTGATCCTGTTCACCGAGTATCGGGCGACTCAGAAGTGGTTGCACGATCTGTTGGCGCATCAAGGCTTCGCCGCTCAGGGTCGCTTGCTGATGATTTACGGTGGAATGCCCCACGACGACCGCGAGAAGATCAAAGCGGCGTTTCAGGCCGATCCCCAGGACGCGCCGGTGCGGATTCTGTTGGCGACCGATGCCGCCTCTGAAGGTTTGAACCTGCAAAATTATTGCTCCCGGTTGATTCATTATGAAATTCCCTGGAATCCCAACCGGATGGAACAGCGCAACGGACGGGTGGATCGCCACGGGCAGAAAGCCGCTGAGGTGCAGGTTTATCACTTTGTCGGTGCGGGCTTTGCTCAAGCGCAAATGATCGGCAAGAAGGTAGGGGCGCTGGAGGCGGATTTGGAGTTTTTGATGCGGGCGGCGCTCAAGGTCGAAACCATCCGCGAGGATTTGGGCAAAGTCGGGCCGGTGATTGCCGCCCAGGTCGAAGAGGCAATGCTGGGCAAACGGCGCGGCCTGGATACCACGCAGGCCGAACGCGAAGCGGAACCGGTGCGGCGGTTGCTGAAATTTGAGCGGCAGTTGCGCGATCAACTCAAAAAGCTGATGGACCAGTTGCAGGACACCCAGGCCGAATTGCAGTTGACGCCGGAGCATGTGTTGAACGTGGTGCAAACCGGTTTGCAGTTGGCCGGGCAACCGCCGTTGCTGGAAACCACCCTGACTGGGTTGTGGCCCGATCCGCAGCGAGCGCAGTGTCCGGTGTTCCGGTTGCCGCCGCTGACCGGCAGTTGGGCGGCGTGTACCGTCGGCCTGGCGCACCCACATACCCAGCAGATTCGCCCCATTGTGTTCGATGCGGCTCTGGCCACGGGCCGCGATGATGTGGTGCTGGCCCATTTGAATCATCGGCTGGTGCAAATGTGCCTGCGATTGTTGCGGGCCGAGGTGTGGGCGTTGAGCGGGCGGCGGGCGATTCACCGGGTCAGCGCTCAGTTATTACCGTCCGGGACGCCGTGGCGTAATCCGCTGATCATCGCGCATGGCCGGATCGTGGTGTTGGGCGGCGACCATCACCGGTTGCATGAGGAAGTCATTATGGCGGGTGGCGAGATTCGGGCGGGACGGTTTGCCCGGTTTGACACCCTCAAACAACTGCACGACGCCTATCGATCCGCCACGCTGCAATCAGCGCCGGAAGGAACCTGCCAACGGTTGGCGGCGTTGTGGCCGCAACATGGCGAACCACTGTTGAAAGCCTTGGAAACGCGGATGCGCGAGCGCACCAAAAACCTGGAAACCACGTTGGCGGCTCGCGCCGAGCAGGAAGTCGCCAAGTTCGAGGCGGTGTTGAAGGAATTGCAGCGGACCATTGAACAGGAATTACAAACCGACGTGAATCCGCAAATGACGTTGTGGACGGATGACGAAAAATCACAGCGCGAGCGGGACGAGCAGGGCTTGCGGCGGCGGTTGCAGGAGATTCCGGGGGAAATGCAGCGCGAAGCCGCGCACTTACGCGCCCGGTTCCGTGATCCGTCGCCCCGGCTGTTTCCGATGGCGGTGACGTATTTGGTGCCGCCGGCAGCGTTAAGGAATTAGTCGATGAGCATCGCCCGTCATCACGCCGAATGGCTGTCGCTGATTGAAACCTCCGGGCCGTTTTTGTCGTTGCCGGTGCTGATGCAGACCTTTCCGCAAGGCTTGCCGCCGCGTGACCCGGAGCGGGCGCAAACGCTGCGGCTGGCCTATACCGAATGGCAGGAGCAGCCGAAGAATCCGGCGCGATTTCAGGCGTGGGTGCGGGTGGTGCTGACCGGGTTTCTGGGTTACGACGCCAAAGTGTGGCGGGAAGGGCAAAGTTTGCCGCCGGGGTTACAGGCGGAAGTCGCCATCGCCGGGGAAACCTTGCGCCCGGATGGCGCGGTGGTTGGGCCGCATGGGCATCCTTTGGCCGGTCAGGCGCAGGTGTTGGTGCGGAAGTATCCGCCGGGGCAAAACCTCGATGCGCCGGTGACGGAATTACGCTGGCGGGCCTCGCCCGCGACCCGGATGAGTGAGTTGCTTCATGCCACCGGGACGCCCTTGGGATTGGTCACCAATGGCGAGCAATGGCTGCTGGTCTATGCCCGTTCCGGCGAAACCAGCGGCTTTACCACCTGGCAGGCCGGGTTATGGCTGGAGGAGCCGATCACGGCACGGGCGTTTCTGGCGTTATTGGAGCCGCGCCGGTTGTTCGGGGTGGCGGAGAACGAACGGTTGGCGGCGCTATTTGCGGCCAGCGCCCAGAATCAGCAGGAGGTGACCGAACAACTCGGCGGGCAAGTGCGGCGGGCGGTCGAGGTGCTGGTGCAGGCGTTCGACCGGCTGGATCAGGATCATCAGCGGCAACTGCTGGTCGGGGTGCTACCGGCGACGCTATACGAGGCGGCGCTGACGGTGATGATGCGGTTGGTGTTCCTGTTTTCGGCGGAGGAACGCGGGCTGTTGCGGTTGGGCGATCCGCTCTATGACGCCAATTATGCGCTGTCCACCTTGCGCGAACAGTTGCGCGAGGCGGCGGATCAGCATGGCGAGGAAGTGTTGGAACGGCGGGCCGATGCGTGGGCGCGGTTGTTGGCGACGTTTCGGGCGGTGCATGGCGGGGTGACGCATGAGGCGATGAGCTTGCCGGCCTATGGCGGGACGTTGTTTGACCCGGATCGGTTTGCCTTTCTGGAAGGCCGGGCCCGCGGGACGCGGTGGCGGGAGACGCCCGCGCAGCCGTTGCGGATCAATAACCGGGTGACGCTGCATCTGCTGGAATCGTTGCAGGTGTTGCGGGTGAAAGTGCCGGGTGGCGGGCCTGCCGAAGCGCGGCGCTTGTCGTTCCGGGGGCTGGATATTGAGCAGATCGGCCATGTGTATGAGGGCTTGCTCGATCACACCGCGATCCGGGCGACCGCGCCGGTATTGGGATTGCAGGGCAGCAAGCACCAGGAGCCGGAAATCGCCCTGAGCGCGTTGGAGATGCAACAGGCGGCGGGTGAGGCGGCGTTGACGGCGTTCCTCAAGGAGCACACCGGGCGCTCGGAAGCGGCGTTGCGGAGAGCCTGGCAAGCGCCGGAAGTCGCAGCAGACCGGTTGCCACGGGTGTGCGGTCAGGAGGCGGCGTTGTTGGCGCGGGTGCGACCGTTTGCCGGATTGTTACGGGAGGATTCGTTTGGGTTGCCGGTGGTGGTGTTGCCGGGCAGCGTGTATGTGACCGAGGGCGCGACCCGGCGTAGCACCGGCACCCATTACACCCCGCGCAGTTTGACCGAGCCGATTGTGCAACACACCTTGGAGCCGCTGGTGTATGTCGGGCCAGCGGAAGGGTTGCCGGAGAGCGAATGGCGATTGAAAGCGCCGGGCGAGTTGTTGGCGCTGAAGGTGTGCGATTTGGCGATGGGTTCCGGGGCGTTTCTGGTGCAGGTCTGTCGCTATTTGGCCGAGCGCTTGGTCGAGGCATGGGATGCGGCGGAAGCGGCGCAACCGGGGCGGTTTCTGATCACGCCGGAAGGGGAGTTATCGCAGGGCGACGCGGCGGAGCGGTTGTTGCCGCAAGACCCGCAGGAACGCTTGGCGATGGCGCGGCGAATTGTGGCGGATCGCTGTTTGTTCGGGGTGGACATCAACCCGATGGCGGTGGAAATGGCGAAATTGTCGTTGTGGCTGGTGACGCTGCAACAGGATCGCTCGTTTACCTTTCTCGATCATGCCTTGAAGTGCGGCGATTCGCTGTTGGGCATCAGCACCTTTGCGCAGTTGGAGCATTTCAGCTTGCGCTCCGGGGAAATGCAGGCGCCGTTCAGTCTGTTGAATCTGTGGCGGCATATCGAGGCGGCGCGGGACAAGCGGCGGCAGTTGGAGGCGTTGCCATCGGATACGCCCGCGCAGATTGCCGCGAAACAGGCGTTGCATCGCGAGGCGGAAACGGCGGTAGCCAAGTTGCAATGCGCGGCGGATGCGTTGATCGGACTGGAATTGCGCGGCTTGAATGAGCGGGATTATTTGGCCGAGCGCGATGTATTGGCGGAACATCTGATGGCATGGTGGGAAAAGGGCACGCTGGAACAATTACAGCAGTGGGCGCGGGAAGGCTTAGGGAATCGGCGACTGTTGCATTGGCCGCTGGCGTTTCCTGAAATCATGGAACGCGGTGGGTTTGATGCGTTTGTGGGGAATCCGCCGTTTATTGGCGGGAGAAGGATTCGTGAGATTTTAGGTGATTCTTATAGAGAAGTTCTATATTTGATCTATCTGAACTCAAGTGGTAATGCAGACCTTAGTGCTTTTTTCTTCCGTCGCGCGTTTAGTATCCTGAATAAAAATGGATGTTTTGGATTAATATCAACAAACACTATCGCACAAGGTGATACTCGTCAATCAGGATTACAAAAAATTTTAGAAAGTGGAGGTATGATTTATAAGGCAAATAAAGATCGTAAATGGCCTGGATTAGCTGCGGTATCTGTTTGTGAAGTTTTTATTCGTAAAAATATTTGTAAAATAGAATCATACTTAGATGAACTGCCTACATCTTCAATAAATAGCTTTCTTACTCAAGAAAGATATGAAATTTCTCCATTTTCACTATCATCAAATGAAGGAAAAAGCTTTCAAGGAACAGTAGTAGTTGGGGAGGGATTTGTGCTATCACAAGATGAAGCAAAATTAATTATTGACGAAGATATAAACAACAAGAAAGTAATAATTTCATATCTTAATGGAGAAGATGTAAATGATAGACCTGATGTTTCACCAAGTAGGTATGTAATTAATTTTTATGATTGGAATATTGATAAAGCTCGTTGCTATCCATCTGTATTTTCAATTGTAGAGCAAAAAGTAAAACCTGTTAGAGAACAAGTTCGTCGTGAAGCCCATAAAAAATATTGGTGGCAATATGGCGACAAGCGTCCGGCTCTTTATCTTTCTATTCAATCATTAAACAGAGTTTTAGTTTGCGTTGCTATCTCAAAATATCTAAATTTTGTATTTGTAAGTAATGGTTATGTTTACAATCAAAGACTTTTCGTTTTTTCATTTGATGATTCAGGTCATTTTTGTTGCTTACAATCAACATTTCATGAGTTATGGACTAGAAAATACGCTTCTACTTTAGAGACTCGCCTAAGCTATGTATCTTCATCTTGCTTTGATACTTTTCCATTTCCAAAAAAGATTACACAATTATGCGGAGTAGGTGAAAAATACCACTTACATCGTAGTACTATTATGAAACATCGCCAAGAAGGCTTAACCAAAACCTACAACCGTTTTCACGACTCCAAAGAAACCGCCGCCGATATTCAAAAACTGCGGGAATTGCACGTTGAAATGGATGAAGCTGTTGCGGAGGCTTATGGCTGGCAGGATTTGAAGCTGCAACACGGCTTCCACGACACCAAACAGGGCTTGCGCTACACCATCAGCGAAGCCGCCCGGCGCGAAGTCCTCGACCGGCTGTTGCGGCTCAATCACGAACGCTACGCTGAGGAAGTCAAGCAGGGCTTGCATGATAAAAAGGGCGGTAAGGCTAAGGTGCAGCGCGATGAGGCTGTTGCGGAGGGGGAGTTTAGCCTGGAAGCCGGGGGGACGAAGAAGCGGGGAAGGAAGGGGAAGTGATGTATGGTATATCTAGCACTATAAGAGAAGAAAAATGATAATACATGAAAACTATTACAAAAATGTTGTTATCACCGGCGCAAGTGGTGGGCTTGGACAAGCATTTTTTCCCCTGCTAAAAGAATGTAAAAAAATTTTCCTGATTTACAATAAAAATAAACCGAAAATTGCTCATAATCAAAGTAATGTCATTTTTTTACAGGTAGATTTTAATAAAACTGAGCAAGTTTATAATCTTATATCAATTCTTCAAGAAGAAGATATTGATCTTCTGGTTCATTGTGCAGGTTTTGGAAAATTTGGTACAGCACTTTCACATAGCGCAGAGGAAACGGAAAGTATATTCAATGTAAATGCAATGGCACCCATATTAATTACACAGGCTTTGCTTGGGAAAATTATTAAGTTAGCAAAAGAAAAAAATAAACGAGCAGGATTAATTATTGTTTCCAGCGTCGTTAGCTTATCAAGTGTGCCCTATTTATCTATTTATGCAGCAGCAAAATCAGCTATTACCAGTTACGGCGATGCGTTAATAGAAGAATTGATTGAAGAACCCATTGATGTCTTGGTATCTTGCCCTGGCAGTATGCAAACATCTTTTGCCGAGAAAGCTGGATTACATAAGAGTTTAGTGAGTAATGCGCCTGAACCTAATGATATAGCAACAGAGATATTTCGTTCTATTGGAAGAAAAACTTTTTTAATACACGGTGCTTCTAACAGAAAAAGAATAAGAGATATAAGAAGTTTAGGTCGCAATAGCAGCCGTAAATATATGGCTAATCTTGTTAAAAAAGCTATTATTGAATCAATACGACTCAATAATAATGTGGATATAATATAATGTTTAATCAATCAATTACAGTAACTTTCAGTGCGCATCAAGGTACTTATAGAGAGAACATTGGAGATGTTTTGAGTGCAAGTTCGATTCCTATATTAAGAAAATCAAAAAACTATCAGATTCGATGTTTACCTAGTGACTATCTTGTGCGTTCTGACAGTTTTACCGTATATGGCGGTGGTGGAATGATTCGGCCAAATTTTGCGAAAAGAGAGATTTGGGCTGATGTCTTATGTCAGAAACATAAATATGACATACAAGGTGTTGGAATTAATAAGGATTTGGATGCGCCTGAATATACAAAAGATGACATTGACGCCATCAGAGAATGGTTCATGTTAAGTGAAAATTGTAGTGTTAGAGATTTTCGTTCTCAGGAAATGATCCACAGCATTTGTGGAATAACACCAAAGTTTGAACCATGTCCATCTTTTCAAATTCTTCGATCGCTAGATGATCAACCAAATAGTGGTACCAAAAAAATTGGTATTGTTCTTAGCTCTGGCCATACAAAAACATATAAAAATAGACTGGACAGCATAGAAAAAATAGTTCTTTTCATCATTAGCTATATAGGAAAAGAAAAAACAGCTATAATCTGCCATGATTATAAGGATTATTTGTGGTCTTCTGAACGTTTTCCTTGCGCAATAGATAAGCCATCAAATTTGTCAGAAGTTAAATTTTCTTATTCGAAATGTGAAAGAATTGTTAGCATGAGAGGTCATGGTGTTATTTTTGCAGCAGCTTGCAATATTCCAGCAACAGCTATCCCTTTCTGCGATAAAATAGAAGCTCTTTTTGAGGCTCATTATGGGGCTTCATTACCGCAAATCAGAATTGAAGAGCCTTTAAGAACCATTAAAAAGTTTCTGAACTGCTTTTTCACCCCGAAAAAGCTTGAATGGAGTATAGCAACATGAATGAGAACAAATTTCCAAACCATCAGGAAAATTCAAACGGTCCTGGGCTAGAGTGGATTTCATCAGAAACTCCACTAATTGGTGTTGTTCATAAAGTAAATCTTAATGAATTGGCGCGTATTAGACCGTTGCATGTGCGTTTGATGGCTGGTTATGCAAATTCATTTATTATGAGTCTTCCTTTTGACGTTTCTTCACCTCACAAATGGCTAGATTTGTATAACAAATACCAAAAAAAAGAAGAGGCCACTCAAAACCTGATCAATTTAATAAGCTGATTTTAAATATGATCAACAATGGCTTTGATAAATCTTATCCTATACCTGTTGATTCAAAGTATTGTATCTTGGATGGCGCACATAGATTTGCGGCTTGTTTAGCGACCGGGATTGATCCTTACGTTCAAATTTATAGCGCAAAATCACATGATATAGAAGAATCATGGTTTATTAATAATGATTTTTCTCCAGATGAAGTAAAAATTATAAGAGAAACTCATATTGGATGGCGACCTCTTACCAGAGTTGCACTCATTTGGTCATCTGGCTTACCATTCTGGGACGAAATTCTGGATTTGATACCTAGAAACGATATTGCCAGATCATTTAGACGCGAAACAGCCGATCAATTTGAAGAAGTAGTTAGAAAGAGCTATGTATTGGATGGAATGCCTAAGGAACGTCTCGATAAAAAGGTTATTGATTTAAAGATGCGAGGTACTGAAATTGGGGTCATTGTGTGTTTTATGACTGATGATCAAGTCAGTATTTTTAAAAAAGTCATCCGTGAACGTGTTAAGTCGAGAATTACTGATTATTTTTTTGATTCTGTTATTCACGTCGTTGATGATCCACGTTCTGCTGATAAAATTATCAATATACTCGACAATCAGCCTTAGTAAATAATCCAACTCGGCATTGAGTTGTTACTGAATTAATAGTTATGTGTCAACCAAAGTATTTAATTATATTTGATTGTGATGGTGTTTTGGTTGACTCTGAAAAAATTAGCCAAGAAGTATGGGTTGATTTTCTGAATAAATATGACATAAAGTTAAATCCAAGAGAATTCCAACGTCGCTATATTGGTCTTGATGGAGTTCGAGTCAAGCTATTAGTAGAAAAAGAATTTAATATAGTACTGCCTGAAGATTTCTTAGATAATGTCAAGAAAAAAAAGAAAGAAATTTACAAGAAAAGATTAACTCTTATTAAAGGAGTCAGTAATTGTCTAAATTTATTGGATGATTATATAATGTGTGTTGCTTCCGCTAATAGCGTTGACACATTAAGATACATTATGGAATTAGTAGGTATAAGTCATTTTTTTGGAGATAATCTTTTTTCTGCGGAGCTGGTTGAAAAAGGTAAGCCGGCTCCTGATTTGTTTTTGTATATTTCTAACAAGTTTTCAATAAATCCTAACAACTGTATTGTTATCGAAGATACAGTTAATGGAATCAATGCCGGCAAATCTGCAAATATGCAGGTTTTAGGATTTGTTGGTGGTTCTCATTGTGATGAAGATTATATTGAGAGATTAAAATCAAGCAATCCAATAGGATTTTTATCAGAAATGAGAGAATTACCTGAAAAAATCATAGAAATCACAACTTGCAAAGAACTTTGAATATTACTATTACCAAAAATCTTTTGATATGAGAGGTATTAAAAATGCTTGATGTTCGTATAGTTGGTATAGATTTTGGAACTTCAAATTCAACAGTTGGGTATCCAACAGAATTCGGTCCACAACTTATCAAAATTGAAGGTGATCACCTCAATATTCCGAGTGCAATTTTCTATAACTTAGAAAATCCACCAATTATTCCTTTAAAAAACCTGGTTCAGACTGAAATAGCTGATAAAAAAAAGGAAATAACTACAGCTAGTAAATCGTCGAAATCCAGTAAGAATTCTAAAAAAAAATTGCAGAGCGATCAGAAAGCTGTAATGCCTGATGCTAAGCCGATTTTCCAGAGTAACCCTAGGGAAAAATATAAAATCCAGTTTGGTCGTGAAGCTATTAATGCATATATCAATCATTCTGAAGGGCGCCTGTTAAGATCTCTTAAAAGTATTCTAGGTAGTTCATTGATTAATGAATCTACTCAAATTGGGTATGAGCAAATTTCTTTTAAAGAAATTATTGGTAAATTCATTAAGCATTTGAAGAAAAAAACAGAAGATCATCTTTGTAGTGAAATAGAATTCGTTGTTATAGGTCGCCCTGTTTGGTTTGTAGATGAAGATCCTGATGCAGATCGATTAGCACAAGATCAGCTAGAATCAATTGTTCTTGATTGTGGATTCAAATGTGTCTTTTTTCAATATGAACCGATAGCCGCTGCATTAGATTATGAACAACGAATTACAAGAGAAGAGCTTGCACTTATCATAGATATCGGTGGTGGCACATCGGATTTTTCTATTGTTAGGGTATCGCCTACTCAACATCTAAAATCAGATAGAAAATTAGATATATTAGCTAATACTGGCGTTCATATAGGTGGTACTGATCTTGATCGACAGCTCAGTATTGGGCAATTTATGCAGCACTTGGGATATAAAACCAGACAAAGGATTAGATCAGAACTGGAGTTACCTGTTTCCTGTTTTTACGATTTGGCTACGTGGTACAAAATTGCTCTTCTTTATAACCAGAAAACAATGTTAATTCTTAAAGAATTACATTCGATTGCTGAAAAGCCTGATTTAATTAATAGATTTATAAAAGTTATTCATGAAAAAAATGGACACAGGCTTGCTGGGGATATTGAAATGGGTAAAATATTACTGTCTGATAAAGAATCAATCGATTTAAATATGGATTATATAGAAAAGGAACTCACAGTATCTTTGACTCGAAAATCTTTTGAAGAAAATATTGTTCGTGAAAGGGAGCAAATAGTTAATAGTATCCAAAAATGTTTGAAAGAAGCTCAGGTTACAACTGAGGAGATCAATACAATTTTCTTGACTGGTGGGACTACTGCAATTCCATCAATACTAAGTTCCTGTAAATCCTTGATACCGAATGCTCGACTTGTTGAGGGTGATAGATTTGGTAGTGTTGGTACTGGATTAGCTATTCATGCTGGAATTTTATCTGAATCGATTTATTACCTTATTTAAGATATCTACATCGTATCCTGACCCCTATGGTGCAGGAAAACGTGTTGGCGCTGCGTTATCGCAACGAACCCAACCATTCTGATCAAGCTTATACCGTGCGGGTTGCTGGAAAATCTGTATGACGAATACTGCCTTGACTACTCTGGCCCCGCCCACGCCCCATGATCTCCGGGATCGACTGACCGACATGGTCATTAACGACCTGCTCGGCCCAGCGGGCGGCGAGGACGAAGAACTCGATAAGGACGAACGAGTGCGGGAACGCTACCTGGTGGGTCTGCTGGCCCCGCAAAACGTCCCGGTGGAAGCCGGCACCCAGGATCAACTGGCCACCACCGAACCCGACGATAACGAGGTCGGCGCTACCGACGCCGACGCCCCAGCCCATGACACCCTGTTTCCCTCGGCGATGGGTCTGAGCGCCCTGTTTGACCTCGATACTCCCGCTCTCATCATTGACAGCGCCTGGGGCCGCTACCAGCGCATTGCCAGTGAACAGCAAGTCAAGCGCGATGGAACTCCGGCCCTGGTCTGGAAACGGCAACCGATGACCGGCCAGCCGCTCACGATTCCCGTGCAGGACGGTCCCTTTGGCCCGCTGGCCCCCTGTCCCGATCCCGACAACGGCCAACCCGAGGTCGTGATTGAAGGCCGCTTGCGGAAAACGCCCTACGGTTGGCTGCTCACCGTCTTTCTGGTCAATCGTCAGGCCGAACCGCCCATGAACAAAGACGTGGCCTGGCTGTTTCAACCCTGGTTGCGGGCGCGCGCGCCCGATCACCGGCCGATTTTCGTGCAGCGCCGCTTCGGGACCGTCGATCTGACCCAACTCGATCCGATCACCCGCACCGAAACCGAAGCCCTGGCCATGCTCTATCGCCATCACTATGAATTCGCCGTCGGGCATGGCGTCGCCGTCCATGTGACCCAACCCGAACCGGGCGCAACGCGGGCTATTGCGGTCGAAACCACCTTCACCCCGATTGCGGAGGTTGCCCAACAAACTCCACCGACCGTGGCCGATCCCGGCTTTGCAACCCTCCAGGGCCTGATCCTGGACATGCAGGAATTGGCGATCCTGCCGAAACCCGCCCTGATCACCACCTTGCGCATTCTAGCCACGGCCTACCAGGGCTGGATTCAGCAGGAAACCGCCCGCTTGACCGATCCCGCCGAGGGTCTGGCGGCTCATCAGGACGCGGCGCAACGCGCCCTGATCGCCTGCCAGCAAGCCCATGACCGCATTCAGGCCGGCATTGACCTGATTGACCAGAATCCCCAGGCCGCAGCCGCGTTCCGCTTTGCCAACCGGGCCATGGCCTTGCAGCGCGTTCACGCCATTCGAGCGCAGCAAGTGCGCAAAAAGGAACGGGAACCGGGTCTCGATGTGACTGACGTGGATGTCCCGGATAACCGCCGCTGGCGCCTGTTCCAATTGGCCTTCATCCTGCTCAATCTGCCCAGCGTCACTGACCTCCATCACCCCGACCGTAGCCACGCAACCGACGCTTTGGTGGACTTGCTCTGGTTCGCCACCGGCGGCGGTAAAACCGAAGCCTATTTGGGGCTGACCGCCTACGTGCTGGCCTTGCGCCGCTTGCAGGGCATCATCGAAGGCCGACGCGGCGATCACGGCGTGGCGGTCTTGATGCGCTACACCTTGCGCCTGTTGACCGTGCAACAATTCCAGCGCGCCGCCGCCTTGCTGTGCGCCTGCGAAGTGATCCGCCGCGAAGAGCCAGCGACTTGGGGCGAACCGCCCTTTCGGCTGGGCTTATGGGTCGGCAAAAAGAACACCCCCAACACCCTGCAACAAGCTGCCGAAGTCCTGGAACAGGCCCAGGGTAATCAGTACGCCGCTGCCACCGCCCGCATTGGCACCCCCCATCAAATCACCAGTTGCCCGTGGTGTGGGGAAAGCATTGGCATCCAGCACCTCAAGGTCTACACCGCCCCCAGTGATGTGGGCCGCGCCGTCACCTATTGCGGCGATGCGTTGGGCATCTGTCCTTTCTCGGAAGCCCAGGCCCCCAAGGAAGGCTTGCCGGTGATGGTGGTGGACGAAGATATTTACCATCGCCCACCGGCCTTGCTCATCGCCACCGTGGACAAATTCGCGCAAATGCCCTGGAAGGGCGAAGTGCAAATGCTGTTCGGTCAGGTCAATGGTGCGTGCCCCCGCCATGGATTTCTGTCGCCGGATCTCGCTGATACCGGAAAACATCCCGCCCGTGGCGGCTTGCCTGGTACGAAGAAGCAACCGCACGGCCCCCTGCGTCCTCCCGATCTGATCATTCAGGACGAACTGCATCTGATCAGCGGCCCGCTGGGGTCCATGGTCGGGCTGTACGAAAGCGCCGTGGACGAACTTTGTTCCTGGACGGTCGCTGAACAACGGGTTCGCCCCAAGGTGATTGCCTCGACCGCGACCATTCGCCGCGCTGTGGATCAGGTCAAAAAGCTCTACGTGCGCCAACTGGCGGTCTTTCCACCCCAAGGCACGACCCTGCATAACAACTTCTTCGCCCTGCATCGCCTGCCCGGCCCGGACTACCCGGGCCGGCGCTATTTGGGCCTGTGCGCCATTGGCCGCCGCTATCCCGCGACGCTGATTCGCGTCTATCTGGCCTTTCTGGGCGCGGCGCAGGCGCTCTATGAAAAATACGATCATCACGCTGATCCATGGATGACCCTGACCGGCTATTTCAACTCCATTCGGGAACTGGCCGGCACCCGCCGCCTGGTGGACGACGATATCCGTTCCCGCCTGCGCCATGCCGATCAACGGGGTCTGGCCAAGCGCTTTATTCCGGCCGTGGAAGAACTGACGTCGCGCAAGTCCGGCACGGATATCCCCCGCATTCTCGAACGGCTGGACATCGGTTTTGACCAAGCCCGCCTACAACAACGTGAAGCCGACCGCAAAGCGGGGAAAAAGCCGCTGCCGCCCCTGCCCTATGATGTCATTCTGGCCACCAACATGATTTCGGTCGGCGTCGATATTGCCCGGCTCGGGCTGATGGTGGTCGCCGGGCAACCCAAGACCACCGCCGAATATATCCAGGCTACCAGCCGGGTCGGGCGTTCCAATGCCGGTCCCGGGCTGGTCTGTACCGTGTACAACTGGGCGCGGCCCCGCGACCTCTCCCACTATGAAACCTTCGCGCACTATCACGACACCTTCCACCAGCACGTCGAGGCGCTTTCACTCACGCCCTTTGCCGCCCGCGCCCTGGATCGTGGTCTGTCCGGCGTCATGGTCGGGTTGTTGCGGCTGTGGGAAGAACGCTTGAACTCCAATCTGGCCGCCGGGGGGTTGACCGATCAGGAGCCGCTGTTGACGCAGGTCTTTGATCACCTGATCCAGCGGGCGCAAAACGCGACGGACAGCACCGCCGTGGCCGACCAGGTGCGGCAAGCGCTCCACATCCGCCGCGATGAGTGGCTGAAACGGGTGCATCACGCGACCGATCACCATTTGGGCTATCAAAGCACTAGCGATGGGGTGGTGGGGTTGCTGCAACAACCGAAAGTGGGCGACTGGGCGCTCTATACCTGCCTCAATGCCCTGCGTGATGTCGAGGACAGCATTCCGCTGCTACTGGACACGAATGATTACAACCTGCGCGTGGGAGGGGTCGCCCCATGAATGCCCTCGGTGAACTGCGCCCCAGTCAATTCATCTTCACCTTTGGCGTCGGGGCCTTGCTGGACTTGCCGAAACTGTCGGTCATGATCCTGGGGCTGCAAAACTGGGATGTGCGCTACAGTCACGAAATCCACGAAGACCGCTTACTGGCCGCGTTGCAGCGTCGCTTGGGGCGTCAGGTCAGCCGGTTACTGTTGCCGCCCATTCCCCCCGACGACCAGATCAACAATCCCGCCGCCCCGCCCATTGGCGTCCCGGTCGTCCCCTTCCCGCGCTGGTTGCGCTGTCCACATTGTCAGGGCATGGGCACGATTGAATCCGGGCTGTTTGAATTGGTTCAGGATCGCTACCGCCCGGACCAGACGCGCTATGTGCATCGCAGTTGCACCGCCAAAAAAACCCCCGATGCTTTGCCGGTGCGTTTCCTGCTGGCCTGCCGCGAAGGCCACCTGACCGATTTTCCCTGGATTGACTTCGTTCATGCCGGGAAAGCGGTGTGCAAACCCGCCCGCCTGTCGATGCTGGAATTTGGCCCCTCCGGCGACGTGCTGGACATCATGATCAAATGCCATAGCTGCAACACCAGCCGATCCATGAGTGAGGCGTTTGATCGCGAACATCCTTTTACCTGTCCCGGTCACCATCCGCACTTGCGCAGAATCAGCCCCGACGGTTGCCCGGAAGAGGCTAAACCGATCCTGTTGGGCGCCTCCAATAGCTGGTTCCCGCAAGTCATGTCGGTGCTGTCGATCCCCGAGGCCGGAGACGATGCCTTGGCGCAGTTGGTCGAAGCCCATTGGGCTACCCTGAAAAATGTGACCTCGCTGGAGGTCGCGCGCTTTGCCATCGGCACGAATTCCGCACTGATGGGTTATTCGGCAGAACAGGTCTGGGCGGCGATTGAAGCCTACCACCAGCGGGCTACGGCATCCGTACCGGATGACGATGTCTCTGATCTCAAAGCCCCGGAATGGGCGGTCTTTACCGACCCGGACCATGCCCCGCAAGGTAGCGACTTCAAGCTGACCCGCGTCGCCCCGCCCCAGGGCTTTACCCTGTTTGAGGACACCGTCCGCATCGAGCGCCTGCGGGAAGTGCGCACCCTGTTGGGCTTCAATCGGCTGGAATCCAACGGCGACTTCACCGATGTCACCTTCGACAATCCAGGCCGCTACACCCCACTGAGTCCCACGCCGCCCGAATGGTTGCCCACCACTGAAGTGCGCGGCGAAGGTCTCTTTCTCCGCCTCCAGGAAGAGGCGGTGAGCCAATGGGAAGCGCAACCGGCGGTGCAAGCCTTGGAAGCCGAATTTCGGCTGGCGCACCGCCATTGGCGAAAGTTGCGGCATATTGATCCCCCGGATGCCGATTTCCCCGGCATTCGCTACGTGCTCATTCATTCCCTGGCCCATGCCCTCATGCGGCAAATCGCGCTGGATTGTGGCTACACCGCCGCCAGCCTGCAGGAACGGCTGTACTGTCGCCGCCCCGGTGACCTGCACGGCCCGATGGCCGGGTTTCTGCTGTACACCGCCGCCTCGGACAGTGAAGGCACCCTGGGCGGCCTGGTCGAACTGGGCAACCCGCTCTCCCTGGGCCGGCACCTGCACCAGGCGCTGGAGAATCTGCGCATTTGCGCCTCCGATCCCCTCTGCGCCGAACATCCCCCTTCCAAAGACGGGCGGGGCATTCATGCCGCCAGTTGCCACGCCTGTCTGTTCAGTCCGGAAACCTCCTGCGAGCGGGGCAACCGTTATCTGGATCGCAGCGTGTTATTACCCACGTTGAGCCGCGCCGATACCGCATTCTTTACGCTATGAACCCACCCGTAGCGGCGTTATTCGAGGGCCTGAACGCGCTTTGTCAGAGCGCCGCCCCGAGGTGGCTGGACCAGGTCAGACAGGTTCTGTGCATGGTGGCACCCGAGGCGTCACTGCCGGAGGTATTAGCGCGGCTTCCAACTACCGCCAATAGCGATGCGTACTTTCAACTGCTGGCCGTTTTGCGGCAAGTCCAAGGGGTGATGTGCTGGGCGGAACTGGGCTGGAGCTTGGCGGCAATGGCTTATACCCAAACCTATCCGCAGTGCGAATCGATGGAGTTGGTCTGGACCGGCCCCCGACCGGTCCCCACATCAACCTTACGGCGGCTTGATCAAGTCTTGTATGACCTGATCCTCAATGCACAGCGGGCCATTTTGCTGGTCACCTTTGCCGCCGCCAAGATCGGGCGCTTGAAAACGGCATTACAAGAAGCCGCCCAACGCGGGGTCGTTATCCAGTTGATTCTGGAATTTGAGGACGCTTCCGCTGGCCAACTGTCGCGGGATGCATTAACCGCATTTACCGGCAGTGTGGAACAGCAGGCCGCGATTTATTACTGGCCGCTGGACCAGCGGGAACGGAACACCCACGGCAAACCCGGGAAGCTCCATGCCAAATGCGCCGTCGTGGACGAGGCGGCTCTGATCTCCAGCGCGAATCTCACCGATGACGCTTTCAACCGCAATATCGAAATGGGCGTATTACTGCGCGTCCCGGCTATGGCGGAACAGATCAGCCAGCATTTTCAGGCGCTGATTGAGGCGGGGGTGTTGAAACCGATTAATCGAGAATGAATAACCATCATGAGACCATCAAATGAATCAAAATAAACCAGAATGGCCCCTACGTCATCTCTCCATCCGCGTACCTTGGCACGATAACCAATGGAAAGGGACCGTTTGCCAACAGCCACATTTAAATCAAGCTTGCCTGAAGTTGACCCGGATTGCTGAAAATCGTAGTAATCCAAATCAACAACAATGTGAACCGGTGGCTGGTCAATCCATTGAAACGCTCGGACAGGCCCAATGGCCCTGCTGTGTAACGGAACGCGGAACGTTCATGGCTCCGTTCGACTACACGCGGACCGTAACGCATCCTTACACGGAAAGTAGCCCGAAAACTCACGGTCATTTCGCAACCACGCCACTTCGCTACCCTGCTTATGCAGCAGCGGTTGTACCTTTCAACTGGATGTTGAAAGAATCGTTGCCACAACGAACTCAAGAGTATGGATTAAAATGTAACCTCGACTACGAACCCGATCTCGGATTTCCAACACCTTGGATACAGGATTACCGTAACCAGACCGCAATATCCGAATGTTTTTTTGGCCATTTGAAGCCTGAATACTCATTGTGCTTCCTGTACGCCAAGGAGGTGCCTTTCGTAGAAGATTCAAACCGGGTTATCGTCGGCGTAGGGCGGGTTAAACATATTGGCGATGCCGTCGAATACAATTACACGCCGCAACCTGGGCCATTACGCTCAATGTTGTGGGAACGCTTGGTGCAACACTCTATTCGGCCTGAATTCAACGATGGCTTCCTGTTGCCTTACCACGATCTAATTTCTCACTTGGAGGCGCATCCAGAACTCGACCCGGCTACCTTCACCGCGTTTGCTCCAAACGCCTATTTTAACGAATTCTCCTATGCAGCAGAACTGGTCAGTCACGACGCTGCTATTGAAGCCCTGCTGGCGTGTGCTGGCGCATTGACCCGCATTAAAACTGAACTGGGAGGCCAATGGGATCAACAAATCAAATGGCTGCATGACCGTATTGCTGAACTGTGGACTATGCGCGGCCCCTGTCCGGGACTGGGAGCTGCCTTGTGTGCATTTGGCCTTGAATACGGCACATTTATCGCCCGAGAAATTGAAACCAAGCTGGCCGACAACCAAGACCCATGGCCGCTGGTCACCCAAGCTTTTGATAATCCCGCCAGCGTTCTCTCCAAGTCCAGCGCCGCCCACTTTTCCCGCGATCTATGCAGCAAATGGCAGTTGATCTCGGCGGAACGTCGATCCTTGCTCAAACTGTTAAGCCGCTTCAACCTGACGACTGATCAAGCAACCCTGCTCTATGTGCAGGAAGCGCATCAGAAAGCGGGCATTAGTTGCCAAGATGTCGAACTGATTGCCAATCCATATCTGATCTATGAACTAACGCGATTAGGTGCGGGTCCGGTCAGTTTGGGCATTGTGGATCGAGGCGTTTTCCCGGAACCGGTGATCCGCGATCAGCATCCGCTGTCGGAACCTTCAGCCATTCATGGTGGCGTGGATAGTCGGCGGGTGCGGGCCTTCCTGATTGACCAACTCGAAAGTGCTGCGGACAGCGGACACACATTGCGGAAAAAATCTGACTTGGTGGGAGCCATTCGTGATCTGGATATCAGCCCGGCCTGTCCCATTGATCAGGATCAATTAGCGGTTGTTGAACCCCAATTGATAGGTATGGTGGAACGTCCGCAACTTCAGGACGGCACAGAATGCTACCAATTAACCCGGCTGGCCAAAGTGGGCAGTGTAATTCGTAATAGCATCGAAAAGCGGCGCAAGGGCAAGCGTCATACGCTCAATGAAAATTGGCGGCAACGACTGGATGAGGCGCTTGGACCCATAAATCCCGCCGACCGGGAACAGGAAGAACGTCGCCGCAAAGAGAAAGCTTCCGCGCTCAAGGTGTTGGGGGAATCCCGTATTGCTTTGCTGGTGGGCCCTGCCGGTACGGGTAAGACCACCTTGCTCTCAGTGTTTTGTGGTCATCCCACGATTATCACGGGTGAGGTGCTGTTTCTGGCTCCGACCGGCAAGGCTCGGGTGCGAATGGAACAAGCCGCCAAAGACAAGGGATTGCCGATTCAAGGCTACACCATTGCCCAGTTTCTCAACGACTGCGACCGCTACGATGGTGAAACAGGACGCTACCGGCTCTCCACGTTCCCTAAAAAGACGCCGGCCAAGACGGTCATCATTGACGAATGTTCAATGCTGACTGAGGAAATGCTGGCGGCGACACTGGACGCGCTGCAAGGTGTTGAACGCCTGATTCTGGTTGGCGACCCTCAGCAATTACCGCCGATTGGTGCTGGGCGACCGTTCGTGGATCTAGTCACCCAGTTTGCACCACCCGGTATCCATGGCCAGTTCCCCAGAATCGGGCTGGATTACGCCGAATTAACCGTGACCAGCCGGCAGCGTGGCGGTGAGAATCGTGATGATGTTGCCCTGTCTCGCTGGTTCAGCGGTACGCCATTGGCGCCGGGTGAGGATGAAGTACTGGATCGTGTACTGCTTCATGATGGCTCCCCTCACATCGGTTTCAAATCCTGGAATACCCCGGATGAATTGCGCCTGCGACTTCTGGAGACCATAAATGAGGAGTTAAAGCTAGTGGGTCCACAGGACATCCGTGTCTTTGAAAAAGCTCTAGGTGCAACGGAATATGGCGATTACCTCTACTTCAATATGGGTGCTGCTAAGTTTGCTGAAAAGTGGCAAATCCTGACACCGGTCCGTCAAAAAGCCTACGGCGTCGGGGCGATCAACCGACAGATTCATCAGGCGTTTCGCATCCAAACCTTGGAATCCGCACGACGCGAGCGTTATCGGAAAATTCCTAAACCAATGGGGCCAGAGCAGATTGTTTACGGCGACAAGGTGATCAACGTTCGCAACCATCGCCGTAACGCCGTCTATCCTGTGGAGGGCGCTCAAGCCTACTTGGCCAATGGTGAGATTGGTATAGCGATTGGGCAATTCAAAACGAAAAACATGAAAAAAGCCCCGTGGTTGCTCAAAGTGGAGTTCTCTTCCCAACAGGGCTACCAATACGATTTTGGCAGCCGGGATTTTGGTGAGGAAGCCATCCCTTGCCTGGAACTTGCTTATGCGCTGACCGTGCATAAAGCCCAGGGCAGTGAATTCAACACTGTAATTCTGGTTCTGCCCAATCCCTGCCGTTTATTGTCACGGGAATTGCTGTACACCGCTCTCACTCGGCAACGGGATCGCCTGATTATCCTGCATCAAGGTCGTCGCAGCGACCTACGTACTTTCAGCAACGGCGAATACTCCGAAGTGGCGCGACGCCTAACTAATTTGCTGACCACGCCGTCCCCAGTTGAACACAAAGGCGTTTTCTACGAGCAAAACCTGATCCACCGCACCTTGCGGGGCGAAATGGTGCGCTCCAAGTCGGAGCTGATCATTGCCGACCGTTTGCAGGCGCATGGGATCGAGTATGTCTATGAGCAATCGCTAACGCTTGGCGGACAGACCCGTTACCCCGACTTCACTATCGACGATGCCGAAAGCGGCGAGAAGTATTACTGGGAGCATTGTGGGTTGTTGGGTGACCCAGAATATCAAAGGCGCTGGGAGCGTAAGCAAGTTTGGTACCGAAATAATGGCATTTTGCCTTTTGATAAAGGGGGCGGCCCAAATGGGACGCTGATTGTCACTCAGGATGATGAGAATGGAGGGATTTCGTCTCAGGCGATTGAGGAAATCATTAATCGGAAATTTACTTAAATTCTGAGTAACTATCCCCGGTTAGAGCCGGGGATTTACTCCATGTAATGAATAGGCTCGCATGTTTTTTTGGAGATCTTTAGCGTGACTAGGTTCGTTTCACCCCCCAGAGATCAACTGCATAAATTACGTCAACCGTTAACACTAGGCGAATGGGAAGTCTTCAAATTTTTTGATAGTTTTTTACCGTTATCTTGGGAAATTTACTTACAATCTCACCTTAATGGATTACGTCCAGATTTTATTCTGTTGAACCCTCGTGTTGGAATTGCTGTATTTGAAGTCAAGGATTGGAATTTGGATGCGATGGAGTATTTTATTGATAAAAAAGATGGAAAACCAATTTTAATAGCTAAAAAGGACGGCAAAAAATTTTCTATACAAAAAAGTAACCCAGTTAAGCAGATAGATATTTATAAAAGGGAAATATACGAACTGTATTGTCCACGTCTACAGACTAAATCAGGATTAGCCGCGATTACTACAGGTATTATTTTCCCTTTTGCCGATGATGAAAGAGTCAACCAATTATTAGCGCCATTCGTCCAAACTTCTGAATTATGCCGAAATCCACGATATTTCACGATCTCTGGCGTCAATGCGCTCCAGCAAGGTCAACTGGGTAAGGTTTTTCCAGAGGGTGTTCGGCATTCCTCTAATCTCATTAATGAGATTCTAGCTAAAGATTTACGCAATTGGTTGATTGAACCGGATTTTGCAGCAACTCAGAGAACGCCTCTGGAGTTAAATACCAAACAGCGAGACCTGATTCTTGGACGTACAAAATCTGGCTATCGCCGGATCAAAGGTCCAGCCGGATCTGGCAAATCGATGATTCTTGCTGGCCGGGCTGCACAGTTAGCAATTGAAGGTAAGGAAGTTTTAGTGATTACTTTTAACATCACTCTAACTCATTACTTAGGTGATCTTGCGGTACGTTGGCCACATGGCAAAATTAACTTGCGGTCACAAATTACTTGGCTGAATTTTCATAGCTGGTGTAAGCGGGTATGTGAACAGGCAGATCGCATGGATGAATATAAAAAGCTTTGGAGGGACCACTTTTCACACCAATCTGCTGACTCAAATCGGGCCGATGATGAAGAAATGTCAGAAAAGTTGGATAGAGACCTGCCTGATCTGATCGGTACGATCATTGATGAAGATCTTGACCAAGATGTGAAGCGTTACGATGCCATTTTGGTTGATGAAGGACAAGATTTTTTACTCGAATGGTGGAATGTTCTGAGGAAAGTTTGCAAACCTGATGGTGAAATGCTGTTGGTTGCGGATACCACCCAAGATGTTTATGGTAAAGCGCGTTCCTGGACAGAAGATCGTATGAAAGGTGCAGGTTTTGTCGGTGATTGGTCAAAACTGGATGGATCTTATCGCCTACCGCCACAGCTTTTAGACTATGCAAAGCAGTTTGTTGAGGTTTTTATGTTACCTCGTGGTCTTGCTGTCGATATCCCAAGTCGTCCAACTGACGAATTCGACTACTATCCTTGCAAATTACGCTGGATTCAAACTAATAAGAATAGCGATATTAATGTTTGCATTGAAGAAATTACTAACATGGCATGTCAGGTTGATCCAGTAATCTTGGCGATCCCCGACATAACATTTTTGGCTAGTAGCAAAAATTCTGGAATCACTATTGTTAACGAGTTGAAAAATCGTCAAATAAAGGTAGTCCACACATTTTCTGATAATAGCCAAGAATCACAAAAGCTCAAACATGGTTTTTTTATGGGTGATGCCCGTGTCAAATCAACGACCTTGCACAGTTTCAAAGGTTGGGAATCTCGTGCATTAGTAGTTCATATTAGTCATGCTTTCAATGAACAAAGTTTGGCGCTCATCTATGCAGGACTAACCCGCTTGAAACGACACACTGAGGGCAGCTTTTTGACAGTCATTTGTTCAGCTTCAGAGTTACTGGAATATGGGAAAGGTTGGCCAGATTATCGGTTGATTGATGCTCCTGAGAGTACAACATGAGTCCAACTCTTTCCACAGCTAATCCGCGATAACGCATAAAAAAAATAGAGTGAGAATATGGACGGATACACGACTGACTATATCAACCTCATCATTGATAACCTGCGGGATCGGTACGACAGTGGTTTTCCAATCCTCAAGGAACTTTTGCAGAATGCGGATGATGCCAAAGCGCGGAATTTCATCTTTGCCCGCCATAGTGGCTTTCCGGATGCAGTCCATCCACTGCTAAAAGGCCCCGGTCTGTGGTTTTTCAATGATGGAGAGTTTAAACCCTCCGATGTTTGGGCGCTGCGCTCTTTCGGTATCAATAGTAAGGCCGGGGATGCGGCTGCGATCGGCAAATTTGGCTTGGGCATGAAGAGTGTTTTCCATCTCTGTGAGGCATTCTTCTACTTGGCCTGGGATGGGCAGGAACTCCACTGCAAGGGCCTGAATCCCTGGAGACAGGACGATCGCGACCCACATCCGGAATGGAATTACAGCCACGCCAGTGACTGGAACCAACTGGAAGCGCTCATCAAACCATTAGCATTAGCATCAGCATCGGTCGCCAGTTGGTTTCTGCTCTGGGTTCCCTTGCGACGCCAAGAGCATCTACGCAATGACCTTGGCAAAGATATCGGTCCAATCATCAGGCGGTTTGCTGGCGACGATGACGCACACCCTGATCTGAAGTTTCTCGATGATCTTCACTTGCCGATAGACCTCGCCGAGTTTTTGCCACTGCTCAAACATTTAGAGCGGATTGAGCATCAGGGAGAAGGCAACCTTTTTACCCTGAATCTAAAAGTAGACCAGCGGCTGCTGAACGACCCGGTTACCGAATGCAGCAACGGTCAAGTTACCCTCAGACTGGGTGACTCGAAGCAGTTCATGCACTTTGCGGGGATGAAACAGGAAGACCAAGATCCGCAGGGGACATTCTCCGGACTCAAGACACGCGCTGAATGGCCGCGCAGTCGATATCGTGATGAGAACTGGCAGGAACAGGAAAATCCCGATAGAACTCGCCCGGAAGCGGCAGTGCTTTTTTGTCGGGGACCAGCATCTAAGACTCTGTCCAAGCTCCACTGGGCAGTTTTTCTACCGGTCGAGCAAGGTAGCGAGAAACTCACGCTTGAAACCAGCAGCCTTGGCCATGCCCTGATCCTGCATGGTCAGTTTTTCATTGATGCCGGGCGTAAGAAACCTCATGCACTGAATGACCTTCACCTTCACCCAGCTTCTGTGGGTATCAAACCCATTGACGATTCCCTGCTACGTAGTACATGGAATCAACATTTAGCCCAACGGGTACTGTTGCCATTGGTGATCCCGGCACTGGAGCATTACGTTGCGGCAATTCGCCTGAGTGATGCTGACAGCAAGGCGTTAACGCAGGCACTCAAGGATAGCGATTGGTTTAGGCGATTCAAAAGCCATATCTGTGGTGTAGATGCCTGGTTTCGGACCTTGAAATCGGATGCCAAACCAGGATGGCATCGCGTCAGTGGTCTTGATCGTGATCGGTTACGGCCCCTACCCATTCCGCCGGAGATCGATCCTGAACGACCCTGGCAGGTGTTTCCGCGTCTTAAGGCTCTTGGCTTGTTGACTTATGATGCGAGTGCACCTTCGCTATCTAACCGATATCCGCAATGGCAAGAAGCTGAACTGGATAACCTGCTCGGCGAAGTTGCCGGACTGTTCACCGATGGGCCAAGGATGGACTACCTATTCGAGTTTCTCGCAAACCGTGACTGTGCGGAGCCATTTCTGAAGACTGAAAGGCTACAACTGCGGATCATCGCGTTATTCCGAACTGGATTACTGGCGGCGGGAGCGGAGGGGTTACGTCAACACGCAGAGAAATCCCGTCGATTGTTTGAATTCGTTGAGCCAGAGCGACGCTTGGCGCTGACCGTCAACCTACCTGATTCAGTATTGCAAGCACTCTGGAAGATTGAAACGACAGTTTTGTTATTACCAAAACTGGTGGAGCCTGCTCTTATTGGCTATGCCAATCCTGATGACAATACCCTGCGCGACTGGTTACAGATACTTGACCATCAACTCGACAAAAAACTCTCAGACAGTAACCAGCAAGCCATTCTCGACGCAAGCCAAGGGTTGTTAAAAGCATTAGATGGCGAACGTCGTGGCGATTTTTTGCGTATCCATGACAAGTTGCGGATTATCGCGGTACGTGATGCACAAACGGGTAAGAACCGGGCCGTTACGGGAGCGGAAATTCGGGCGGTACAATCAGCAGGCACCCTGTTCGGATTTGTCCAAGGTACCCAGGAAAGGGAACGCATGGGCCTGACGCCGCGACTCGCTGCAGCGCTCCCCGACAGTCGGATTTGGCTGGTACGCGCGGAATCCTATCGTGAATTGTTTTCAAACGAGCCTAATCTCCCGAATGCCAACGATAAACAAGCCTTGCTGGCCGCTGTTGGTTGGGATGAATCCGGGCGCTTGGGTGAGATGAGGGTACGCTGTGAATTATTGGAACAAGCCAATGATCCAGGATTGGAAAAAGCCAATGATCCAGAACAATACACTGTTGCGCGGCGCGGTCTGCGTTATCTGCTGCATGGTTCAAAGGAACATCGTGAATTTGATAATGCGCCGCTTTGGTTCCCTGGTCATGATCAACACCCGGCTTGGAGCAAGCTCTGGAGCCAAATGTATGGAGCGGGTCGTTGGAGTCTCATTTCCAATGAGTTAGCCAATACTGTCCCGCGCACTCGTTGGACAGGTCTCAGCGTCCATGAGATCGATGCTCGTTCCTTGATAGACGAACTGACACGCACCGGTGCCGACATCCCAATACCAACTGATTTTTCTTTGGCCGAGCGTGAAGAAATTCTCTCGAAGATTGAGGACCAGAACCTTTGGCAACGCTTATCCCTACATACGACAGTCACCGGTCAACTGGTGTCAGCTCATAATCCACAAGTCTATCTGGCTCCAGCCGACGAAACCCCGCATGATTCTCTGGCTCAAGAGGCAACGCTGATTGCTTTCAGCGCTAATCCCATCGTCGCTGCTCAACAACACAGGTGGCTCAGACCACTTGACGACCGCGCCCGTATTGAGATTGCACTCAGGACAATAGAGCCTGCACAGTATTGGCTGACTATTATGGATGCAATGGGACGGTTATCGGCAACTATCAGATGGGAACTAAAGCCAATTCTCCACTCCAGTGCTTGGCTCCCAACCCGCTATGGCAGGCCGGTCAAGCCGGAGCAGGTGATCGACCTAACTGGCAGACTGGCAGACCTGGCGCAGCGCCTGATTGCAGAACACCGCCAGATTTGCGGGGGTAATTTTGCCGTCTTGGGCGACTTTGATGAACGCCTGCGAAACGACCCGGCATGGGATACGGTTCGTAAGGAATTGTTCTCGTCTGGAGAAGCCGGGCTGGTTCAACTCGGCGAACTCCTCACACAATTGCCTAAATACCATATTGGAAACTGGCCGACAAACCCGAGTCCCGAGGTTGTTGACCTGCTTGCTCAATGTCAACGACTCCCAGGCTGGCAACTGCTTCAGCAAGCCTCCCTGGAATTGTCGGATCACGAAACTGCCTGGTATCGCCTCGGTCCTGGACGACTTGCACGCCCCCTCACAACGGATGCACTGTTTACAGTATTGCATTGGATCACCGATGAAACAGCGGATTGGTTAACTCGTAAAGTAATTTGCGATAGCTATCTACAGCAATATGTGGATGCAAATAGGGAAGAATCAGTTAATCTGAAAGGATTACGTCTTGCGAACGGACGTAATCAATGGCGCAATGTTGCTGAACTTTGTAAAGTTACTGATGGCGCAAATATCGGGATTGATCCCGCATATTTATTGGATTCATCTCAGGCAAATATTTTAGTGAATTCGGTATCAGTCACTAGAGCTAAAACAGATAAAAAGTTTTCTTCAGATCGAGAAGGCATTGATCTTGGATTCGATCAGCTCTACAAAAAGACACCTGATACCTTGGAAGAATATTTTGCATCTTGGCAACAATTTGTTCCATCTCCAATGATTGGCTTATTACTAACACTTCTCGGGGGAAGACATTTATCTTCTGAAGAAGAGCCATTATATAAACTTACATCCAGATATTTAGAGCCATATTCATTTAAGTGGCTTATCGAACAATTGGACAAAGGTGGAGATTACGACAATATCGGCGAAAATGAACGTCGATTAGCAGTTAAAATCATCAATACTACTTCTGTAAATATACTCAATCTTCTCGGTGATCCGATGACAGTCCCATTGGATCAAAATCCTCAGACATTGATCGCTGGACAACTTAAAAAGATGTGGGGTGTAGGAGTAGAAATACCCCTGCGTAAGATTGATCCTGCTGGTTTGAAAAATGAGCAAAGGATCAACTTACTGTTTGGCACTGCTGAAAGTCTTTGCGCGGAAATCTATCCACCAAGACGAAATTTGGATCATCTGAGAGTACAACTTGATCATACTAATCAGTTGGAAATACAAACAGCGTATCGTCTAATCCTGCATGATATTCCGCTTTACCTGAGACAGCTTTCAATCCATCACGACGGAATTTCCAAAGCGTTACAATATCATCGTCGATCCCTCTCAGAATTGGAGTTGGACAACAATCTGTATAATCAGAGGAAACTGGAAGATTCGCGTGCGGCACTGACTCAACTTATCGTCGAAGATAATCATGCTCAGCAAGCAGTTCTCAATGCAGTTAAGGCCAAACTCAACGATTATCAATATGATCTTTCAAGCATTCCTTTTGAACTTTTCCAAAATGCTGATGACGCTGCTGTCGAATTAGGCGAGATGCTGGCGGTTTCAACAGAAGACCGCTCAACCCCCGAGGGCGCCCGTCGACTGATCGTTGAAAGTAATCAAACAGGCATTCGCATTCTGCATTGGGGCCGTCCCGTCAATGCGCGGGGGCCTGTCGGGTTTGATGGCGCAAGACGTGGTTTCGATCAAGACCTGGAAAAGATGCTTCTCCTGTCTGCATCCGATAAGCGAGCGGAACATGGGGTAACCGGCAAATTCGGCCTTGGATTCAAAAGCGTGTTGTTGGCCTGTGATAAACCGAGAATTCTGAGTGGAAACTTGGCAGTAGAAGTCGTTGCCGGGATCTTGCCTACTCCCTGGCGAAACATTGCAGAGGCTCAGAACTGCCTTGAGCAGTACACATCGGATGCGCGATTACGGGGTACTTTGATCGAGCTTTCCGATATTTCCCAACAACAACGGGCAACGCTCCTGGAGCGCTTCCAGTGTCTTGCAAGCATCATTTGTGTGTTTGGCCGGGCGATTCGCTCAATCTCAATGATCGGAGATGTCGAAAGGCGCTTTGATTGGAAGGGGCAACCGATTGCTCCAGAAATCGAATTCGGTTTGATCAATTCTGGCCATGCATTGTGCATTCGAACACAGAATGGAAGCCTGTTGTTAGCTGTTGGACCTGAAGGGATTCGCCCGCTACCGGATGAAGTCCCCACCCTGTGGGTGACGTCCCCTACTCGCGAACAAGCTAAAGTCGGTTTTGCTATAAATGGCGGGTTCATCCTGGATGCAGGACGTGGGGAACTCGCCACACGCGCTGACAGTGGGCAAAAAAATCACAAACTCGCCCGCCAAATGGGCATTCAGGCGGGCGAGGCGATTGGCAAATTGTTTGAGCGATCCCGAACAGACTGGCCGACCCTGCGCCAAGACCTCAACATCTCGGCAGACTTGGACGTACACGATTTTTGGCGCAGCCTCTGGCGTTGCTTAACCGAGGGTTGGCTGGGGCGGATACGCCATGCGGCGGCTGATCTGGCGCGTGAAGCGGCGGTCGCCCTATTGAAACGTCTTGGGGAAAGGCCGCAAGCCATACCGAACGACTTGGCAACGCCATACCGTGCTCTCGTATCCGCGCCCGAGATTCGCTTTGAGTTAGCCAAAGCATTTGCCGTGCCCGAAGTGATTGCCGTACTGGGCGCTTGGGATCGCTTTGTCGCCAAGTATCCTCCAAACACCCTCGTTTCAGAAGATATGGGCGCTGTTCTCAAGCATATCGAACTGGCGCAGCCGAAGTTGCTCGGCCTTGCTGCACTGGTGGCAGTCCTTGATCCGCCGAAGGTTGAACCCAGTGATGCTGGCGCCCTTGGGCGGCTGTTCATACTGACTGAGGAGGATAAAGGCTGGAATGCCAAAGAAGTCCGTGAGCGTCTTGTACGCTTGCAGTTTCGGACTGAAGAGGGTGGCTGGGCGGTGGCGGGTTCCTTACTTGCTAATGCGGGGGAACTGATCGAACGAGATGAAGCGCTACGCTATGCCCTTGCCCCACTGAACCGTCGTCTGCACAGGAATTACTGCGTCGCTACGAGCCAGGACGCTAAACTATCTCTGGAATTTTTCCTAATTTGCCGTGAACGCTTGCAAGCCCCTGCCGAACTTCTTGCCCTTTGGATCTTGACTGCACAAACCGATGAAATCCAGCTTGCAGCCCTTGTTTATATCGCCGACGGGGATCTCGGCGAGGTTATTGCAGAGCGAGTTCGGGGACAAGATTGGCTCCGGGGAATTTTCCCGAATTCATCGCTCCTGGCAGGGTTATCAGATGAACAGCGTGACCGACTCCAGCGCCGATTAGCCTCCAGCAAAGTCATCGAAGAAGGTTATAAAGCAGTCGAACCTGATTATTGGAGTCCTCAGCCTCCCCCACCCCTTATTGAGCTAGGAAAAGCGTTAGCAAATATTTACGACTGGTGGGTGTGCGAGGGGAAAGTCCAGGCCGAAAACTATTACGCCGCTTTTTATCCGGCCATGGAAATTGACTTGCGGATCAACCTGGAAACCGGACGATTTGACCGTTCATCCTGGCTGATTCTCTTCTCACTCGGAGCCTTCCAGAATATCGGACGCACTCAGGATGCCCAACATCGGGGATTTATCCAATACTGTCAGCAGAAGGGCTGGTGGCAAACATTCGCAACGACTGATCCAAAAGAACACCCAGATGAATGGATGGATATCATCGAGGAGTATGCCGAAGGCCAGCATGATGATGAGCAGTGGACCCTGTGGATTGCCCAGTTCCCCAAATTATACAAACTGCGCCGTTGGATGGATGACTATGTGGAATTGTTCCTTTCCATCGACCGGTTTGCCGAACCCTTCCTGTTCCAGGATGTTTTGACGCCGAGAGCTAATCGCCACTATCAAGGAGGCGGTATCGATCCCCCACCATTAATCAGCACGTTGAACTTGGGCAGACATTTGGTGATCCGCGAACTGCTTCGTTATGGAATCATCAGTAGTCAACTTGCCATTCCCCATGCCTACGCGCCGATTGATCGAATCCAGCGACTCTTTGATCAATTCAATATCGCTATCGACAATTCACAAGAGATTTATGAATTGCTCTGTGCACATCTGGGCGAAGCGCAAGCAACTTTTAACGGCTATTACGATATCCCCTTGCGGATTATTGCTGGCGATCAGGAACTGCAAAATTCACTGTTTCGTTGACAGAAAAACTGGGCAGATAGAGAGAAACTTTTCATGTTCGAGACTGATCAACAGGTTCAACATCCCCGTTTCGGGACCGGTACGGTCATCGTCGACCAACGCGAGATCGTCATTGTCCGCTTCGGCGACCGCATTGAGTCTTGCGTGGCCGCAGACCTTACCCGGCGTCTGTCCCTTGCTGAAGCCATCCAAATCGGCCACTGGTCCCCACCGCTTGATGTGACGCTCAAGGCTCAAGCAGCGGCCATCCGTTCGCTCAACGATGCCTGGGGTGTGTTCTCCCGCTCTCGTATCGATTTACTCCCTCATCAACTGTGGGTCTGCCATCGGGCGTTGAAACAATGGCCGATCCGGCTCTTAATTGCCGACGATGTAGGTCTGGGCAAGACCATTGAAGCCGGACTCATTCTGTGGCCACTGATCGCCAGTGGTAAGGTTCGCCGCTTGCTGATTCTCACCCCCGCTTCGCTGGTCGAACAGTGGCAAAACCGGATGAATACCCTGTTCGATATTCGGATGTCGATCTATCGGCCCGAGGTGGACACGCCCAAAGCCGACTTCTGGAACATTCACCATCAGGTGGTAGCATCTCTACCCACCCTGCGCACCGATCGCCATGGACGCCACGAGCGACTGCTGGACGCGCCGCGCTGGGATATGTTGATCGTCGATGAAGCTCACCACCTGAATGCAGATGAAGCGACCGGCAAGACTTTGGGCTATCGGTTCGTTGAACAATTGGTTAGCGAAGACCTGGTTGAATCTTGCCTGTTCTTCAGTGGCACCCCGCATCGAGGTAAACCCTATGGTTTTTGGTCGCTGATGGGCTTGTTGCAGCCGGAAGTGTTCAGCCCCCGACGCCCAGAGGCTGAACAATTGCCGATGTTGCGTCCGGTGCTGATCCGCAATTTCAAGCAAAAGGTGACGGATATGGCGGGTAACCGCCTGTTTCAACCGGTCACAAACTATCCTGAGACCTACAACTACAATGAAGCAGAAACCGCCTTTTACAACCTTCTGACCCAGTTCATCATGGCCGGTAACGCCTATGCGTCCGGTCTGGATCAGAATGGACGCCGTCAAGTCACGCTGGTTCTTATCGCCATGCAGAAGATCGCCTCCAGTTCCGTGGCGGCTATCCGCTCGGCCCTGCACAAGCGGCTTGCCAACATTGAACAGCAGGTCACGAAATTCAGAGAGGACCAGGCGACAGTAGAGCGTACCGATGAAGAAGGCGATGAGGATGTTTTAGAAGCGCTGGATCGCTGGGAAAAAGAGGCCAAGTTCCAGTTGATGGCTGACGAGTTGCCCCACCTGCGTTCTTTGATCGAGGCGGCTGAGCGCATTGAGGAAGAGAGCAAAATCTTGCGGATTAGCGAGTTAATCGACACGCGGTTTGGCAATCGCTCAATCTTACTCTTTACCGAATACAAAGCGACTCAGGCTTTGGTGGTCTCAACGCTGATGGCTCACTTCGGCGAGGAGGCTGTGGGCTTTATCAATGGTGATGATCGACTCGTTGGGGTACGTTTGCCGTCCGGTCGTGAGACGGTGCTCAGTGGGAGCCGTGAGTCAGCGGCAGAGGCCTTTAATCAGGGCAGAATTCGCTTCTTGGTATCGACTGAGGCGGGCGGTGAAGGCATCGATCTCCAGTCGCGTTGCTATACGTTGATCCATGTCGATTTACCCTGGAATCCAATGCGCTTGCATCAGCGTGTCGGACGGCTCAATCGTTATGGGCAGACCCAACCCGTTGAGGTAGTGACTCTGCGCAACCCCAACACGGTAGAGTCGCGCATCTGGGGCAAGTTGGAACAGAAACTGGCGCATATCATGGAGGCTTTGGGACATGCCATGGACGAACCGGAAGATCTCATGCAGATGGTGTTGGGTATGGTGGGACCGAGCTTTTTTAATGAGTTGTTTAGGGAAGGGCAGGGTGTGCGACCCGAGCGGCTGGACGAATGGTTCGATGCCAAGGCCTGTAGCCTGGGTGGCCGGTCAGCGATTTCTACGGTCGTAGATCTGGTCGGTCATTGCCAAAGCTTCGATCTTTCGCAACTTGCTGACGTGCCGCGCAAGGATTTACCTGATCTGATCCCTTTTTTCCACGGAATGCTGGTTCGCAATCGCCGACGCCCCGAGCGGGATGATGGCGTGTTCAGCTTCAAGACCCCGGAGGCGTGGCTAACATCGCCAGGTATTCGGTTGCGTTACGAAGGGCTGATCTTTCACCGCAACCCGCGTGACAATGACGAGGCCAAGCGGATCGTTGGCGTGGGGCATCAACTATTCGATCAGGCGCTGCGCCAGGCCGAAGAATGGGAGGGATCGCTGGCGCTGGTTAAGGGACTGCTCAGCCCAGTAGCCGTATTTCGCTTTATAGACGCAGTGACAAGCCAAAGTGGGCAGGTGCGGCAAGTCATTACCGGCGTCAAGACTGATGACAACGGGGAATTGGCACTGATTTTTGACGAGCAAGTATTGGAAATCCTGAACCAGCGTAAGGCCAGCCCAATGGAGCCTGATACAGTATCCATCAGTAAATCTTCAGAAGTATTGACTCATTGGCTGGATGCGGCGCGGCAACACGCGCTCGCATCGATGGATAAATTGCAGCTACCTTTTATTAAACCATTGATAAGTGACCTGATCCTCTTATGGCCGGATAAAGCTGATAGTTGTTGAAGGTTCTAACAGAGTCCCCCATGGCTGATCACGGCACTCTGACGCGCCCGGAAGATTTGCTGATTATCACCGCCCCCCGGCCCTCACCCTTTGTCGCGCAGATTCAAGCCAGCGGTAAAGTGGACGTGCGCCAAAATTCCCCCGGATGAAGATGCAACCCATGACCATTTCTCTCGAAAAAAAGCTGGAGGAGGCGACCGTCGCCAAGCGCCGCTATCGCGCCCTGTTTATTGTCGCCTTCCTGCTGCTGGCGGCGTTGGGGGGCAGCGTGTATCACGCCACGGTGCTTGATTATGCCGTCATCGATCGGGTGACCATCACCCGCACCGATCAAGACCGGCAGGTAGCGTTCGCCTTCGACGTGATCGAACCCGGCCGTCTCGATTTTCATTACGGGCCGGCGGTGATCACCGACCGCAAAACCGTGGGAACCCATGACGGCTTCCGCTGGCAGTGGACAGCGACCAGTCCCACGGAGATTGCCATTCACAGTCGGCAGTGGTTCTGACCGCGCTGGCATCGGGAAACCTTTGCCTTCTGAGAGCAGCGGTCGCGGTTACCGATCATCCACGAAATAATGCCTGACCCGTGGACAAGCCCGGCCCCGTTCAAGCCGCCGTCCGCAACCGCGCAACCAGCGCCATGACCGCCGACTCCATCGCGGCCAGCGCCGCTTCCGGTAGGGTGAACGGCACATCGCCCACCTGCCAGTATTCGATCGCCATGGACCATGCCGGAAAACGTGCGGCCACCATCGAGGCATGTTCACACCGATCCAGGGCGATAATGTGCTGCGCCTGCGCGAAGTCGGCAGGTTGCACCGGGCGGGGATGACGCACTGGCGGCTTCAGAACCACGCCCAGCCGTTCCAGCGCCTGCTGCGTATCAGGCGACAGCGGCCCCAGGTTGCCAAAGACAGTGACATCAGGGGCCAGTCCCGCCGAATCGGCCTGCCAGGGCAAATCGGCGGCCATCGCCAGATGATTGAACCAGGCTTCGCAAAAGCGACTGCGGTAGTAGTGGGTCAAACGGTTTGCTTATCGCCATTAATGAGTCGGAACGAGTAAGCTATGGATAGAGGAGGAGGTGACCATGTCCCGCAATCCAAAGAACCCACTTCGTCCGTTTCTCGAGGAAGAACGTCAACAACTAATCCGCGTGAGTCGAGGCCAAGTGATCGCGGCCAGCTCAGTGGCGCGTGCGAAAGCGCTCTTGGCGATCGCCGATGGCTACAATTATACCGATGCGGCACGGGCGGTGGGCAGGCGATCGGGCGATGCGGTCGCGTCGTTAGTGGCCCGGTTCAATACCGAAGGTCTGGCGGCGGTCGTGGTGCGACACGGTGGCGGACATCGAGTCCACTACTCGCCAGAAGAACGCGAACGCATTTTAGCTGAAGCACGTCGGGTGCCGGATCGCGAGCGGGACGGGACGGCCCGGTGGTCGCTGTCAACATTGCAAGGCGCATTGCGCCGGAGTGGCTTACCGCAGGTCAGTACTGACACGATTCGGCAAGTGTTAGTGGGCGCGGGTTTGAGTTGGCAAAAGCATCGGTCGTGGTGCGACACGGGGCGGGCGCAACGCCCGCGCAAGCACCGGGGTCAAACGGTCGTGGTGACCGTTATCGATCCGGATGCCGAGGCCAAAAAAAACTGATTGAGCAGGCCTATCGGGAAGGTGCCCGCTTAGGATTGGCGGTGTGGTGTGCCGATGAAGCCGGACCTTATCAAGCGATTCCGCAACCGGGGGCCAGTTGGCAACCGGTCGGGCAGCCGGTGTGCTACCCCCACGAATATATTCGGGGGGTACCGCCAAGTTGTTGACCTTATTTCATCCGGCGACCGGAACGGTCCGAGTCAAGGGGGTTACGCACAGCCCCAATACCGTTTTGCATCCGTGGCTTGAGCAAGAGTTAACGGCAGTTATCGCGGCGTTACCACCGCTCAACCCCGGTTCTGACGCGGTGGCTCATCGCGCCACCTGGACCCGTTGGCAGGCGGGTCTCTCGACCCGCTTCACCCTGTTGGAGACATTACCGCCTTTACGGTTATTGCTGATCCTGGATAATTTGGCCGGTCATAAGAGCGCCGTTTTCGTGTGCTGGCTGATGACTCATGGCATTATGCCACTGTACACACCCTTGAGTGGTAGCTGGCTGAATATGGCGGAATCCATCCAACGGATTCTGGTGGATCGGGCCTTAGCCGGGCAGCATCCGGAGAGTCCGGCACAACTGATTGCATGGTTGGAAGCGGTTGCCCGAGGTTGGAATGCCCATCCAACCCCGTTTGTTTGGGCCGGTAAGCGGGCACTCCGCCGCCAACGGGCACGAGAGCGGCGCTATATCATCAGTGGTTCTGGAGCTACGAGTTACCAGCCTATTCCAAATCCAGGGGTGGATCTTAATGGCGATAAGCAAACCGTTTGACCCACTAGTCGTTTTCTTGTGGAGGGATGCTGGATTCAGGACGCTTCTGGCGCGGGCCGCAACAGGGCGTCGAGTTCATCCACCGGCTCGGCCCAGTCCGAATCCTCCTCGATGGCCTGTTTCAGGAATTCCGCTTGAGCGGG
>Ga0209507_1000101_pt1 | contig 125155 bp, 78 predicted proteins | sample AD_UKC028_MetaG_FD_184414 | JGI IMG/M metagenome (GOLD analysis project Ga0209507, IMG submission 184414) | Active sludge microbial communities of municipal wastewater-treating anaerobic digesters from USA - AD_UKC028_MetaG (SPAdes) (version 2) | ecosystem: Engineered > Bioreactor > Anaerobic >...
AATTCAAGTGCTCCGGCATGGCAATCGTTACCACCGCGGGAGAAACCGCAGCATCGGCGCCGATCAGGCTGAATCCCAGCTCACGCAAACGCGCGCGCAGCCAGGCCGAAAGCTCGACCAGCCCGGCAAATCGTTCCTCCCACCCGACACGCCGGACCGCCGCGGCCAGGGCGTGCAACAGGTTGGACGAGAACGTGAACGGCACCCCGTCCAGCGCCGCGTAGTAACCCAGATCCAGGTAGCGCGGCAATGCGTGCGCGCTGGGCACAATCTTGTGATCGTAGAAGACCATTGAGAGACCCGGATACGACCGCAATCCCTTGCCGCTGGCACACGAGGCCAGCCAGACGCCGCGCAAGTCCACCGGCACGGTGCCAATCGAGCTGATGCAATCCACGCACAGCTTCACGTCGAACTCCGCGCAGAGGTGTTTCAGCCGGCCCAGGTCATTTAGCAGCCCGGTCGAGGTCTCGCAGTGGGCGCACCAGACCCAGGCAAGTGCGGGTGCGCGTTCGAGACACCGGCGCACCGCTCCGAGGTCGAGCGGTTCGCCCCAGGAATGCTCCACCGTTTCGAAGGCCAGGCCCCACCGCCGCGCGTGATCCACCAACCGCTCGCCAAACTCGCCGTTGCTCAGCACCAGCCCCGGCTTGCGCTCCAGCGAAAGCTGGCCGCCAACCACATCATTGGCCAACGTGCCCGACCCCAGGAACAGCTCCACGCTCCGTGCCTTGACCAGCTCACAGAGCACCTGCTTCGTGGCGTGGAAGTCCTTAATGAACGCGTCCGCCCGGTGCGATTCCGGTGCCTGCTCAAAGGCCCGCCGTACTTCGCGGCGAACCGTCACCGGCCCTGGCAGGAAACTCACCGCGCTGGGCTGGAATGCGCGTGAGGGGGAGGAGCGCAGGAACTCGCGCGCGGTATTCTCAAACGTCTCCAAGGTCACGTACATCGGCTGAAACTGCGCTTCGCCGGTCCCCACCAATGGCCCGAACGGCACAAATCCCAGGTGCTGATACAATTTGAACTGCCGTGTCGTGCCGGAAATGATCGCCAGGTCGTACCCCTTCTCAATGCCGTGCTGCCAAAGCAGCGCCAGAATGCCTTGCAGCACCTGGGCCCCGCGATACTTCTTCTCGATCGCCAGGAGACGAATTTCGCAAATCCTGCGCCCCGCCGGCAGATACGAATCCAGCCGCTCGAGCTTCTGATCGAGCGAAAAGGGCCGGTTCCCACGCACCGCCAGCATGCCGACGAGCTTCCGCCCGCACAGGCAGATCAGGTAAGTGTTCTCCGCGTGGAACTTGTCCACCAACCGATGTGTTGGCGCGGCCTGGTGCTGGGGAATCTCCTCGACGAAGGTTCGGTAGTTGAGCCGGTGAACCTGCTCAAATTCCCAATCCTCATTAGCGAACTTGAACACCAATGCAGGCTTAGCGCTCATGCTTCAGGTGAGTCGTGTTTGGGGTGAACATTGCGATGCTCCACGAAATTCGAGAATTCAGACATCAGGTTCCTCCGATGCGCAATCAGCACCAACCCCGCCAGGGCGGTAGTGCCGGCCACCTCCGTCTCCCCGCGCGCCAGATACGCGCTTGCCAGCGGCAGACACGCCAACGCAAATAAACCGGGTAAAATGGTTCTTCGCAGCACAGCAAACGCCCCGGCAAACAGGACCACGAAAACCAGCGCCAATTGCCAGTCATAAAACAACAGCGCGCCCAGCGCGGTTGCTACTCCTTTGCCCCCGCGGAAACACAATTGCACCGGCCACACATGCCCCGCCACGACGGCCAGCAGAGCCAGGGTGCAGATCGTGTCATCCATCGTGAAATGCCGCGCCGCCCACACCGCCAGCGCGCCTTTGCCAAAATCCCCCAGCGCCGTCAGCACGAAACCCCGCCACCCCAGCAACCGACCCACGTTCCGCGCACCCACGCTGCCGCTGCCCACCTCCCGCAAGTCCTGTCCGGTGCGAAACCGGACTAGGTAGTAACCTGTGGTGAAGCACCCCAGGACATAGGCGGCCAGGGCAATCCAGCCTGCCTCGCTCCAATCGGCGGACTGCAGTTGTTCCAACCACGGCATAGCTTATCTCAGATCATCATCCGGCGACTCGCTGCCCGTCGGATTGCGGCCTAGTGTAACCCGTTCATAACCCCCCTGGGAACAAAAAACTTCGCCCCGGTGTAAGGCCTGGGGGGGCCGCCTCGCCGAGGCGGTCAAACAGTGGTGCTTTCGACGAAAGCGCCCTGCCCGACTGAGCGATTAAGCCCCGGCAGGGCAGCCGTTGTCGCGCCGGGAAGCCGCTCGTGTCCTCCTGTGCTTCCATCCGCATGTCCCCTTTCCACTCAACCCACATTTCGCCGATACCAATCCATCGCCAGATCCAACCCTGCCTGAATGCTGTGTGTGGGAGCATACCCGAGCAGCCGTCGCGCCTTGCCGATGTCCGCCACCGAGTGCCGCACGTCGCCGGGCCGGAAGTCGCGATAGATCGGCTTCTGCTCCGGCACCGACGCGTCCCTGGCGCGCAAGGCGCTCTCCAGCAGCCGGAAAAGCTCGTTGAGCGTCGTCCGCTGGCCAAGGGCGACGTTATAAACCTCGTCCAATGCCCCGGCCTTCCTGGTCGTCGCGGCCAGCAGATTGGCTTGCACCACGTTGGCCACGTAACAAAAGTCCCGGCTCGTCTCCCCGTCGCCGTTGATATGCACCGGCTGCCGCTTGAGCAGCGCCGCAATCCAGTGCGGAATCACCGCCGCGTAGGCCCCCTCCGGGTCCTGGCGCGGTCCGAACACATTGAAGTATCTCAGGCCGATGCAGCCAAGGCCATAGGCCTGCGCGAACGCCTGCGCATACACTTCGTTAATGCTCTTCGTCGCCGCGTAGGGGGATAGCGGCCTGCCCTCGCTCCCCTCCGTGGCGGGCAATCCCCGTTCATTTCCGTACACCGCGCTGCTCGACGCGTAAACAAACCGTTTCACCCCCGCATCCCGCGCCGCCAGCAACATGTTCAGGAACCCTGTTACGTTGCTCTCATGCGCCCCAAGCGGATCGGTCATGGACAACGGCACCGAACCAAGCGCCGCCTCGTGCAACACGAAATCCACTCCCGCGCACGCCTCCCGGCAGAGGGCCAGGTCCCCGATGTCCCCCTCCCGGATTCGTAACCGCGACCACTGCGCCTGGCTGACCGCCTCTTTGACCTCCTCCAGGTTCCTCCGCTTGCCGGTCGAAAAGTTGTCCAACCCGATCACCCGCTGGTCCAGTTTCAGCAATGCCTCCAGCAGGTTCGACCCGATGAACCCAGCCACACCGGTGACCAGCCACACCTTGAGCGCGGTCTTCAATTCTTCCTGCACAATGTCGTAAGCAGTCATTATTCCTGTCGTATTGCGCGCCGAAGCATGCCTCAGCCGGCCACCCGACAAAAGCAGTTTCTGCCTCACCAGGCGAGCATCGCCCCAAAGCCAGGTTCCGCTGGCCAGCAGAACCGGTCTATCTCCATATGACGTGAGCCCTCGCAAACCCCGCTTTCCGGTTGACGCTTCCTCGCCCCTCCGCTCAATAATCCCGACCACAACACCATATTGACGCTCGATGAACATTGCCATCCGCCGCTGGACCCCGCCCGACCTGCCCGCCATCCAGAACCTGCTGCGCGAGACGTGGCTGGATGCCTACGGCTCATTCATCCCGCGCGAGGACCTTGCCGGTTACCTCCAGGCGCACTATTCGCAGGAGAAACTGGAAATGCTCTTCGCCGATCCGGACGTAACCGGCCTCCTCGTGGAGATGGAAGGTGTGGTGGCGGGTTACGCAAAATTGTTTCACGCCCGTGCGGAGCAGCGGTTTTACATGCACCAACTCTACATCCGGCCGGCCAAACAGGGCCTCGGGCTTGGCCACCGCCTGATGGCTTGCGCTGAACAACACGCCCGCCAGTTGGGCGCCGACCGAATCTGGCTCGGCGTAATGGTCAAGAATACCCACGCCGTGAGCTGGTACAAGAAAATGGGCTTCGCCGTCACTGAAACCGCGCCCTTCGTCATGGGATCTACCACCGTGGACCACTACATAGGCTACGTTCCGCTCCCGCTACCCAACAACCGGTAGATTGCTTTTGCGCCCCCGCCTGTGCTCAGTGCTGCGCGGGTGACTGATTCTCACACAGCGGTGCTTTCGCGCCTTGCCGTGCCCAGGGACAGACACTCTCCGGCAAAGGTCGGGGCGTAAGTCCCGGGATCTCACACAACGGGCAGCAGCTTTACGCCAACGCCAAGTCAGATTATACTCCCGGGTCGCTTGCGAATGAAATGAAGGAAGTCGCCAATCACCGGGTTGCCAAGGGCGAGACTCTAATTACGTTCGAGGATCGCCCGTCGGACTCTCCGTTCATCGAACGGGTTTGGAGGAGTCGAAGCGACCAGGCGGGCAGGTTTACTTCCCTGGCGTCCTGTCATTGGGGAATGGTGGTCATGCGCCTTCAGGGCAAGGTTTCGTTCATCGTGCGCGGGCCTGAAACCAAGGCAACGATGGCGGATTGTCCGGCGCAGGGCGAGTGGGTCGGGGTCCTCTTCAAACTCGGCTCCTTCATGCCATTGCTGCGTCCCAGCGGGTTGCGCGACCGAAATGACTTGGTGTTGCCAAACGCCACGGGGCGGTCGTTCTGGCTGGATGGCTCAGCTTGGGAGTTTCCCAGTTTTGCAAACATGGAAGCGTTCGTAAACCGACTCGCCCGGCGCGGGTTGCTTTGCGAGGATCGCACCGCGAAGGCGGCGATCAGCGGTGAGTTGCAGAATGTTTCACAGCGCACGGAGCAGCGGCGCGTACGGCAGGTCACGGGGCTAACCTGCGGGGCAATCTACCAGATAGAGCGGGCACGCCGCGCCGTTTTGCTTTTGAGGCAAGGTATCTCAATCCTCGATGTGGCGCATCAAGCGGGTTACTACGATCAGGCACACCTCACGCGATCCCTGCGGCGATTCGCCGGGCAAAGCCCCGGGCGCATCTCGCAAGGCCAGGATCAGTTGTCGTTTTTATACAAGAAATAAGCTGCGCTGCGTGCCAAGCTGTGGCTGTGAATATGAACTGCGACACAATCATTCAAACGCCGGCGCAACCTTCATCCAGGGCCGGAACGATGCGGAAGGCGGGCACGGGGCTCACCGGGTTGATGGTGCTGTTCCTGGCCTTCGACGGAATCACCAAGGTGATTCGCGTCGCTCCAGTGATGGATGCCTGCCAGAAAATGGGCATCGGCCCGGACATGGCTGCGGCAATCGGCTTACTGTTGCTCGCCTGCACCGTTATCTACGTGGTTCCTCGGACCGCCCTCTTTGGGGCGGTGCTTCTGACCGGTTTTCTTGGCGGGGCGGCGGCTACGCACATCGTTCATGGAAGCGGGGCTTTCCCCGCCGGTTTCGCCGTCGGCTGTGGCGTGCTGGTTTGGACGGGGCTGGTTCTGCGCGAACCCTGCCTGTTGCGCTGGATGTTCCGGCGCGGTAACACGCACTGAAGTAACGAGTGGTCGAAATTAGTCACCAGAACAATCAACCACCCAAACACCATGTCCTACCAGGCCTACCTCACCAATATTAGAACCAAGACCGGCAAAAGCCCGGCCGAGTTCCGGGCGCTCGCCGAGAAGAGAGGATTCACCGATGGCGGTCTGCTCACAGCGGGAGTAAAAGCGGGTGCAATCGTCAAGTGGTTAAAAAAGGACTTCCACCTCGGGCATGGCCATGCCATGGCCATCTATGCCCTGTTGAAAGGGTTGAAGAACGAAGACAGCCCCTGAGACAACCGCATGCCACGCAAATAAAGGGGGCAAACAACGGAAACGCATGGAATTGATTTCGCATCAGACAATACGCATGCCCCCTGGCGCTTGCTCCTCTCCGGCCTCGGGCTTCGCCTTCGGCATCCGTGACTGTATCAATCCCTCCCTCTGCGCTCCGGCGGGCCCATCTCAGTTCGCTCACCCGCCGTACCCGCAAAAAAACAAACCGGCAGGAGCTTCCTGCCGGCTCGAGGGTCTTGAGCTGAATGCCGGGCGTTTAAGCCGCAGCCTTTCGGCGCAACGCTAGCAGCGGCAAACCCAGGAGCAACAGGCCCATCGTGCCAGGTTCGGGTATCTGGCTCACTTCGATGTTATCGAAGAGGGCGATGTTCAGGAGAATGTTGTTGGGGTCAGCAGATGAACCCGCGTTAGTGTCGCTGAATGCGAAAAGGATGTTACCTCCTCCCAGCGTGACGGTGCTAAGGTCAACCACCGCCAACGGCAACCCGTCAATGGACCAACCCGCGAGCCCGCCGGCGACCTCGATAACCACGCGCCGCCACGCGAAGCTCGTTTCGCCGGCATCGGTCGAACCGGTCTGCCCGGGGAACAGCCCCACCTGCGCGGCTGGTGCGGCTTGCGCTGGGAAAAAGTCTGTGTAGTAAACCGCGCTATTATTGATGCCTCCGCCCGGCGACTGATACACGGCGTTGCCGGCGGGATAGCTGCTTGTGGCCGCCGATGAGTACGCCCGGTAATCTGAGGCGGAACCCCCGTCGAGCGTCGTGCCAAAGGCAACGCTCTCCTTGGTCGCCGCGCCAGGCCAGAACGCGACATTGCCGGCCGTGCCAATCCCATACAGGGCAAGCTGCGTGCTGCCGTTGCCCCCAGGGCCCAGCGGCCCTACATAGTTTTGCCACATGTCGAAACTCACCCGGTAATCCCCCGAGAAACTCTCGCCGGTCGGTGACACGCTGAACCCGCTGAATACACCGCTGAAATTGTTCGCTGTCATCTTGAGCCCGCGCGTGCCCGACCCGTTCGGAGCGGCGGGCACGCCAATCGCCGAATAGTCGTAGAAGAAGTCCACCGTCGTGTCCGAAAGCCCGGGATCGTTCACGGTCCAATTCGCCGTGTCATCCACGTTGAAGTCCTGGGAATACAGCGCCGCTGATGCGTTGCTGCCACCCAGCGCCCACCCGAAAGCTGCCACCAGCACAATTCTCAATGTCGTCTTCATAATCATTCATAGTCTCCCAATCTCGCTGGACCTGCTGCCATTCTTGGCCCAGCGCTGCCATTCTTGGCCCAGCGCTGCCATTCTAGGCCCACCGCTGCCCCTTGTCAATGGAGAACTTGCAGAAGCCGCGAGGCCGCAGCGCGTATGCATGAAGCCGCCGGAGGCGCGCGGGCATCCTGCCCGCTTTTCGGTTGCAGACCAGACAAGCGGGCATGATGCCCGCGCGCCTTCATGCATACGCGCTGGCGAGGCCGTAAGGCCTCAGTATTAGTTGGGGCCGCCTCGCCGAAGCGGCCGAACGATGGCGACTTCGGCGAATGCACCCTGCCAGACGGAGGGATTACTGCGGCGGCTACCTGCCCCTTGACAAAACCCAATGAACAGCGCAGCCTTTAAGCGAGTCGTTACGAAACGCCGCTCGACGGCGCGCACTCAAGCGCCCCTGCCCGGCTACAAGGTCATGGCTGTAAGGGCAAAGTGCTCATGGAGATGAGCCGCGGCTTGAAGCTGCCGGCGGGTCAAGTGCGGGAACAGGAGGCCCGAGGGCGAATCAAGGCCCAATGATGCTCCAATCATGCTCCAATCATGCTCTAATCATGCTACCAACACCGTCCCAACCCGGGCCACGCACGCTCCAGACACCACCAAGGCAAGCGCAGCGGAAGCACTGCGGCGCCGCGGACAGCAGATTGCCGTCGAACCTGCAGACCAAGTCCGAGGCCTGGCGATTGTCGCTCACCGCGTCCTTCGCGTCGGCGAGGGGGGCGATCCGCCAATGGACCTTAAGCCAGGCGCCACTAGCGCCGGGCTGGCTCGGGCGGACGCTTGCCCTCCCGCCACTACGGCCCAATGGGCAGCGGCTTGCCGTCGAAGGTGCGCACTGCGTCTGACGGGCCCAGGATGTCTTTCACTGGGTCATCTGCCTCGGCCAGGCGGGCCACAAACCAGAGCGACTTGAGTGTGCGACCGCCTCTGCCTGCGAGTTCGCCCTTCCAGAGCATCGAATAGTTGGTGGTAGTCAACGTGGCTGGCGGGCGCATGCCAGTACCAGTCACGGTCGCGTCTGTTTGACAGCGCACGTACTCCCAGATGGCGCCCCGCCCACCATTCTCTCCCGCCCACGCATCTTCGATTTCCACCTTCCACTTATCGGGTTCTGGATTCACACGCAACGCGTAGTCCTGTGTGCCCTGACCCCCCTTGCCTTCCATCCCCGTGACCACACGCTGTGGATGCTGTGGGTCGGTGACATCCAGCACCCCATAAATCAGCCGCGCGGGCGTGGGTCGCTTGATCTGCCATCGCCAGTATCGCCGTGCCTGGTTGGCCTCCAATGACCGCACGCTCGCCGTCAGCGGCAACATGGCTGCGTTGGTCCGGGCCGACTCGACCAGCTTGTAGCGTATCTTCACCGTCGGCGGGTCGTTGGTGCTCAACCACACGATTTGCAGCAAGCCCCTCCCCCCTTCGCGTGTCTTCACGGCGTAAGTCGCCGGCAGCCTCCCTTTGCCCGACATGGTGACAGGCGTGCCGAGTGTGGTCATCGCGAAATAGTAATCGAGCCCGGACGGCGGCAGCCGCTCCCACTCTTCATTGGGCACTGGCGCCGCCACCATGTTAAACCCAACCAGCCCGCCGTAGGCCGCCCTCGTGTCGGCCACCGCGTCAATCCCGGTCTCTCTCAGCCATTTCTCCGTCTCAGCCGGGCTGGGCTCGGCTTTCGGCCCAAAATACTCCGCCGCCGCAAACAGCCGCCCCTCGTCCAAGTCTATGAACCGCCGGTTCTTGTCCCCTGCCCCGACAACCACCCTCTCGATCACCGGGCCGAAGGACGTGGCGCCGGCCGGCCGCTGTTGCCGCGCCAGCTCGACCATCCGGCCGGCGATGCGCTTGAACTCCTGGCGGTATGCGTCGTTGCCCCGCGCGGCCTCCTGCACCTTGTTCCAATCGCCTCCCTTCAGCGCCTGCTGCACCTTGCCGATGTCCTTAAAGATGCCAGAGGAGAACTCATACCCCGTCCCCTTCACCACCGCATTGTAGTTGCTCAGCAGATTCAGCAGCCGCCGCGTGCCCGTCTCCGCCGCCGGCACGCTCTTGCTCGCAAACGCCGCCTCGAACTCGTGCCCGAAATCCTCGATGTCATTGAACAGCGCCACCGCCCGCGCTTGGTCCGCCTGCGACAAGTCCTCCAACCGTGACGGCGTGCCGCGTGAACCGAGTCCGCCTGAGCTGCCCTCAATGGGAGGCACCGTAGGCCTTGTCGCGATGCCCGAAACCCGCGCCCAGCGCAGCGGCAGACGGTAAAGCTCGTAGGCGACCACCTCCGAGTCCTGCAGGTTCTGGATCAGCGAGCAGGTGTGGACATTCTGCAAGCCGGCATACTCAACGCGGCATAGCCGGGCAGTCGTGTGCTCCCCATTCTTCAACCTGGCAGCGAGACGCAGCGCGAACTTCCTGGGATCGAGGTTGTGATCGAGCTTGAGGCACGTTTGGTCATCGGCGCCGGAGCGGATCAACCGCACGGTGCTACCGCTCTCGTTCTTCAACAGAACGCCCGCCTGGTCCCAGGTGGCCACGCGTTCCCACGCGCCATCGGCCAGCCCGATCTTGCAGATAAGGCTCCCGGGCACGACGTCAAGAAAGCCGATGAGGGTCACCCGCCCTTTGGCCTGACTGCCCTGGTAGAGGTCAGTGCAGGTGACATAGTGGGGCCGGGGCTCAAAGCCCAGCAACAGCTCCGTCTCCGGCACAAACTCTCCAGCGCGCCTGGTCAGGAGGGCAAACTCGGTGCCGTCTCTTCTGTCCGGGCACAGGGTCGAGAAGGCACCCAGCCTGTCACCCGGCGCCTCGGGCAGGAGCGTGCCGTCCGGCCGCCACCAGACGGAGCTGGAGCGCGGGCTGCTCGCCACGGCCAGCACCTCGAACTCCAGACCGTTGGTGAGGCTGACCTTGAACTGGCCCGGCCTGGCCTGACTGAACGGCAGCGAAGCGTCCGAACTTGCGACCAGACCGGCGAGCTGCTGTGGATCACGCGCAACTTCCAGCGGCGGAAACAAGGCCATTTGCGCCACGTTCCCATCGTCGCTGAGGGCAAACACGCGTCCCTGCCGCAGATTATACTCCTTCCCGTTGATGCGCAGGCGGTCCGGGCGCGGAGACTCGCGCAGATAGCCGAAGGTGCGCCCGCTCTTGAGCTTGAGGCTGCCGTCGTCTGTCCACGCTTGGCTTCTGGAATTTCGAGAGCCCTGCGTAGTAGAACTGAACTCGCCCGCGTAAAAGAGCGCGTAGTGCAGGTCCACATCATCATGGTAAACCATCACTGAGTAATTGCCTCCCCCGATGTGGGCATCCTTTGGGAATTGGCTGCGTGCGGGTGGCCGGGATTTGGACGCACGCTCAACCAGGCGGGTCGCAGGGTCAGGGTCCTCTCGTGTGGGGTATGGAAATCTCAGAGGGCCCATTTCCGCAGCGGTGTCCACAGTGAAGGTGACATTGGTGAGATCACCGCTGCCCTGAACGGCCCAAAGGCCTTTGCCGCTGTGGCGAATGTCCAACTCTCCCGATAGTGCTTCAGAGAGCTGCGTTTTGGAACCGCTTTCCAGCCCCTCGCCCACCAGCTTCCGCAGTCCCTCGATAGTGCACTCTGCGACGTCAGGATTGATGAAGTAGTGGATTGCCAGGGTTTGTTGATCCCAACGATACCCCTCGGCCTCCAGATAACGTACGACCTCCTTGCCCAGCTTCTGCTGGACCTCAAAAGCGTTCTGGCCGTGATACGTGGTGGCCCGGGCAGTCACGTGAAATCGCAACTTCTGAAGCGCGCCGTTTCCCACGAACGACCATAATCCGCTGCCTTCGTGGCGGAATACCCCGCCCCCGGCTACCTCGGAATACATTCGCTGCCTGCCGGGTTCCTGTGGTCCCGCCCCCCAATATTTTACCAGGCCGCCTATCAGGCATTCGGCGCGATTACGCCTGGCGCGATCAATGTTCACGGAGACCGATGCCACACCGAAATCAGCGGCAATCACCCGTGCTTTCAATTCCCGCGCGAGCTCTTCTTCGATGTGGACCACAGCGTCGGGACTGACCGCAAACCTGCGCTCCCACATACCCCAGGCGATCAAGCCCGCAACCAAGGCTAGTCCTGCGATGATGCCCAGATACCACGCTGGCTCGAAAGGCAGCTTCCACGCTCTTGCAGGGTGTTGGGCACCGGGCGAGCCTCGAGCGCCGGTGACGGGTACCTTGCCAAACAAGTCTCGCACGTCGCGCCGGTTGGCGGCCGCCAGCGACCATACGGCAAATGGCAGGCACAGGAAGTTGAGGAATGACCCGGCACAACCAGCGATGCCCCCGGCAATCGCCCATCGGTGCGATTCCAGGTGCAGCAGCTTATAGCTCCCGAGTACCGTCACAACGATCAGCGCAATCTGAAGAACCAGCGGCAGGAACATCCATGCGCCGGCCTTCATGCGTCCGATGGTTATCAGGAAGCCCAGCATGAACGGGCCGAGCAGGCTCGTCGTGATGAGGCCGATCGCCGGCCACTTCACCAGGCGCCTCGCCCGTTCGAGGGCGGCCGATTCTCCCTGACCCCTGCCCTGGCTTCGAGTCGAGTCTGACCTCCGCTCGCTGCTGCCGGTGCTTTCGACACTGCACCGCTGCGCCCCGGAGAAATGGCGATAAGCGGCAATGCCCAGGAACACTGTCGCCACCACGCTTAGCACCGCGGGCAGCGCCTGGTCCGATGCCGCAAACGAAAAGGTCGCAATGAGGAAGCAAAGGGCGGCGAACGCGAAGCAGCCGGCCTTGACCAGCAAGTGGCGGCGCAGCTCCGCCATTTCCTTTGGCCCTATGTCCGCCGACGGCGGTGTGCGGCCAATCGTTTCGACATCCGTCTTCACCTGGCTGGCCTGCTGATAACGCCGCTCCGGTTCCTTCTCCAGCGCATGCAGCACCACCTCGTCCAGCCGCACATCCACTTGCACCTTCTTGGACGGTGCCTGGAACTTGCCCAATGGCAGCTCGCCGGTCAGCATCTCGTAGAAGACCACGCCCAGCGAATAGATATCCGCCCGGTGATCCACTTCCTGCGGATGCTCGATTTGCTCCGGCGCCATGTAGTGCGGGGTGCCCATGACATCCCTAGCGCCGGTCAGGCGCACGGCGGTCGGCTCGCGACCCAGAATCTTCGCCAGCCCGAAGTCGGTAATCTTCACCCGCCCCTTCGTGTCGAGCATCACGTTCTCGGGCTTGATGTCCCGGTGCACGATCCCCTCGTCATGCGCGAACTGGAGGGCGTCGCAGATTTGCGGGATGATCTTCAGCGCTTCGCGCGGCGCGAGCCGACCCGCCTGCTGCAACTGCCGCAGGTTCAGCCCTTCCACGTACTCCATGACGAAGTAGTGCAGCCCGCCCGCCTGTCCGAACTCGTGCACCGCCACGATGTTGGGATGGCTCAGTCTGGCCAGCGCCCGTGCCTCGCGCGTGAACCGGTCCGCAAACCCGGTGTCGGGGCCTGTCTCGGGCGGCAGGATCTTCAGCGCCACCAGCCGGTCCAGCGCCGGCTGCCGGGCTTTGTAAACCGCCCCCATCCCCCCCTGCCCCAGCAGCTCCATGATCTCGAACTGGGGGAAGAGCCGCGCCATCTCCGCCGCCGCCGGCGGCACGAAGGCCGGTGTGCGGCTCGGCTGCCCCGGTTCGGGGGCCACCCCGCTCCCAAACCCCGCCTTCATCAGGCATTCCGGGCACAACCCCTGCGGCGCGCCGGCCGGCAGCGGCTTCCGGCAGGATGGGCAAATATGTTCAGTATCCATAACTCTGTTCCAGCCGTCTGTTAAGCAACGCCGGGCCGAGGTTACACGGAAAAGCAGGCAACCCGGCGAGCTTGGATTTGGTACAGGGCAGGCCACCCGCCCCCCATTAACACCGGGGCTTTAGCCCGGTGTAAAGACGCCCACAGAGCCAGCAGCCGTTTCAACGGCTTGCCCCGCTGGGGGACAAACTGTTGACACAGTTGGGCATTCCAAAGCACGCGCTTGCACCGGGCTGAAGCCCCGGTGTTAATGAAAAGCGACGCCTGAGTGTTCAATACCTGGGTTAAGTGGATCACGCTGATCGCGCCAGCACGTTAAACAAATGCCTCATCTCGGCATCCACCTCGCCCGGCGAGTCCACCGTATTGGCAATCTCCGCCCGGAGCAGCTCCCGATACCGCTGGCGCAATCGATGCACCGCCACTTTCACCGCCCCCTCCTCCATCCGCAACCTGGCCGCCAGCTCCGCGTAGGGTTGCGAGGCCCGGTCCCCCACCAGGCAGGGCTTGAGTGTGGTAAACAGCTCGACTTGATCCCGGGCGCGGAACTCGGCCTCAAGCTGCCCGACCACCTCGTCCAGCAGGGCCACCGCCCAACGGTATTCAAACGCCTGCTCGGGCGTCTGGGTATCCGCCGGCTCCACCCCGTAGCGCGTCTCCGCCGTATCCAGTTGAATGGGAACGTTTCTCTGCCCGCCGCCCCGTTTGAGCGCGCGCACCTTGTCCCATTCGTTGGCCATGAACCGCTCCATGGCGGTCAACAGGAAGGTGCGAAACCGGCCCCGGGCCTGGTCCGCCCGCGCCAGCCAGTGGTGTTCGAGCACCCGCGCGAAGAACTCCTGCGTCAGGTCCTGCGCGTCCTCCACCGAGTAGCCGCGCCGCCGCGCATAGGCATAAAGGGGAAACCAGTACGCCCGGCAGAGCTTCTCCAGCGCCGCGTGGGCGCGCGTTGTGTCGCTGCGCCCAGCCGCCACCACCACCGACCAATGCGTGGTGACGAAGCATCCCGCCGGCGCATGCGGCGTCTCCGTGCCCGGCGTCTCTCGGCCACTGGAAGTCATTTGGTGACGTGGAGGATACCGAGCCGCGCCCAGCGTGTCTATTCCTTCGGTCTTCGCCCCAACACCTGAATCCACCCGCCGTAAATCTGGTCATAGCGAGTGAAGGTGTCGCTGCCCATCGCTTCGCGCAACGCCGCCCGCGTTTCCGCCGCGATGGCCTTCAGCCGCTCCCCCCGCTGCTCGGCACTGAGCCCCGAGGTGGCCAGCAACTCCTGCCTCGCCCGCTCCGCCGCCTGCTTGATCCCGAAGGCGCTGATCGCGATGGCGGGAGACAGCTCATGCTCCGCGCCGAAGAAGCAGAGCTCCTGATAGGTCTGGTCCCCCGAGCGTTGATACTCGGCAAACCGGGCGTCGCCCAATTGCTGCCGGATGGCATCCTCCAGCCGCGCCTGGTCCGCCTCCTTCTCGCGCGCGACCTGGGGATCGGCCGTGTCGGCGTTCGCGTACTTGTCGTCGAACGTCTTCTGGAACTGGAACAGCCGGCGAAATTCCTCGGCGCTGGGATCGAAGCCGACCAGTCTGGAGCGCAGCGTGTCGCCGGTCTGGGAAAAAGCCATTTCGTACTCCTCGATCTCCGCTGGTGTCAAAATGCCCGCCAGGACGGCTTGCTGTTCCCGCTCGAGCTGGCGCAGTTGTGCCGCACGGTCGGCGGGGTTCAACTCGGCGTCGTCCACCGCGTCGCGCCGCCATTCATACTCATCGCGCCAGGCTGAGAGCCTCTGCTGCTTCTCCTCCGAAAACATGCCCAGCTTCCTCAACTCTTCCTCGCCCGCACCGGTGCCGAATAGCCCGCCCGCGGGTAGGTATTGTGCCATTTCCCGCGCGAGATTGATGCCCAGCAGTTCATGCAGCAGTCTGGGAAGGTCCTTCTCGTAGTCTTGCTTGGCTCGGTTGAACTGCTCCCTCTGTTCCTTCGGAAGGCGGTCCTTTTCGTCAGCTTCCCAATACTTGAACGGCCGGCGGGTCTGGACCGCCCGCGATCGTTGAGCATAGAATTTCATGGCGTCAGCGATGACGATGTCCTTGATCGTCTCCCCCGGGCAGCCGATGGCGCGGAGGTTGGCGACGTATTGACGGTAGTCGGGCGACTCCACCTGCCGCCAGTCGAACGCCGCCGGAGCGGCATTCGTCGGCAGGACAGGCAGCGCCCGGCTTGCCGAAACGACCTCGGCGGCGGGCGCGGCCCCACGGCCTCCGGCGGCTTCAGCCCGCTCCGAACCGGGCTGCTTGCGTGAAAGCAGCACCCCCGCCAGCACCACGTTCGCCGCCACGGAAATAATCAACAGCGCTCTGGAAGTCATCCCGGCCCGAGGCTGCTCGCCTTTACGGCTCCTCAACGATGATTCCCCGCGCCGGCGCCCCGCCGGGGAAGTCGGCCCAGAAGATCTCGCGGAAGCCCGGCGGGTTGTACTCCCAATGCCACGGCTCGTTCTGGTAGGGATACCAGCCGAACTCCTCGCCGCGCAGCAGCAGCCACTTGTGCACCGGCGATTCGCGCATGCGCACGAGTTCCGACATGGGACGGGTCGAGAGTCCCCTGAACTTGATCTCGTCGCGGTGGCTCATGTCGAAGTCAATCGCCAGCCCCAGTGAGTGCGACGAGAAGCTCGCGACCGCGTTCGAATTCCCCGCGCGGGCCGCGTTCGCCTCGGCCGTCTGGCGGCGCCGGTGCGCCGAGAGAATCACCAGGTCCACGCCCTCGGCCGTGGCTTGCTCGCGCATGCGGACAAACGAGTCCTTCGCGTGACGGTTGAGCATCCAGCGCTCCTGGCCCGGCACGGCCACCCACTGGCCGGTCATGTACTCCCAGACCGCGTCGGTGGCTTCCGCGCGCAGGACGACCGCGTCGCGCGTGCTGTTGGCCCGGCGCTCCGGCCGCACCAGGTCCACCACGTCCACCATCACGTCGGCGAATTGCTCATTGGGACCATCGGGCGATCCCGGGAAATCATTCTCCTGCCACTCGAACCTGCGGAAATGCTGGCTCAATTCTGGGCCCAGGATGTCGAGGCCCGAGGTCTTCGGGTCATGTATGAATTTCAACTCGAGGGCGCGAACCAGGGCGAGCTGGGATTCGGGGGTCCTCTGCGTGAGCGCCTGCTCGAAGGCGGCGTTGATCTTCGTGTCCTGTTCCCGGTGCTTGAGCGTCGCCCAAACGTAGTTGGGATGCAGGAGCGTCGCGTCGGTCCCGGCAAGGTCGGCGGTAGCCGCGATCAGGTCTACGGATGCGTCCATCTCCGAGCGCAGCGAGGGTTCGGTCTCGGGCGGCGGGGTTGCGCAGCCACTGAAGAACATCGCGCCGACCAGGAGCGGAGCTGAGAACCGGAAGGTTGCATTCATCGGTTTCTGTTCCATACCCGTCCCGGCGGGCAATGGCAACCCTCTAAATGCAGCGCGGGCGTCCGCGCAGGACGGAGGCTACTCCTCGGGGATTGAAGTTACGCGTTCCACCTCGGCCAGGGTGGTCAGACCGCGCAGAACTTTCTTCACCCCGTCGTACACCATGGGACGATAACCACTCTCCTCGGCCAGGGGCTGGAGATCCAGAACGGTAGCCCCTTCGGCGATAAGACGGCGAGCTTCATCCGTGAGGATGAACACCTCGTGGATGGCCAATCGTCCGCTGTAGCCGGTTCCGCGGCAGGCATCGCAGCCGCGACCATGCCACATGCTTACCGTTCGACCTCCGACATCGCCAAAGTAGCGCTCGGCCACGGCCTTCGGCATCGGGATCTCCTCCCGGCATTCCAGGCAAATCCTGCGCACGAGACGCTGAGCGCTCACGCCGACGACTGCCGAGGCCACCAGAAACGGCTCCACGCCGATCTCGATGAGCCGGGTTACCGCCTGCATGGCGCTGTTGGTATGCAAGGTAGTCATCACCAAGTGGCCGGTTAGGGCCGCTTGTGTGACAATCTTGGCTGTGTCCTTGTCCCGCACTTCCCCCACCAGAATGATGTTGGGGTCTTGCCGGAGGAAGCTGCGCAAGGTCGTCAGGAAAGTCAGGTCCACGGCCTCATTGACCTGCACCTGGGTGGTGCCAGGCAGCCGGTACTCCACCGGATCCTCCACGGTCATGATGTGCACCCTGGGTTCATTCAGCAGCTTGAGGACCGAATAGAGGGTGGTCGTTTTGCCGGAACCCGTCGGTCCGGTGACGAAGAACACTCCGCTCGAGTTGGCGGCGATCTGTTTAACCGTGTTCAGACAGTCCTTTGAGAAGTCCAGCTCTTCCAATAGTGGGATCGGCCGCCCGCGCACGCTCCCCAGAAGCCGCAGCGCAAGCTTCTCGCCATCCATGGCCGGCACACAGGAAAAGCGCACATCCAGGGAGCGGGTCGCCAGTTCGAAGGCAATGCGACCGTCCTGCGGCCGGCGTCGCTCGGCGATGTCACACCCCGCCATGATCTTAAGGCGCGATGCCAGCGGAGCCAGCAGCCGGCGATCAAGCTGAAATCGCTCCTGGAGCATTCCATCTATGCGGAAACGGACTCGAACCTCGTGCTGCGACGGTTCGATATGAATGTCGCTGGCTCTTTCTCTCAGCGCGCAAATCAGGAGCTGGCGCGTCAACTGGACGATGCTCTGGTCGGCGGCCACTCCCGCCAGGCGCTGCGGAGTTGCCTCAGATTCCTCCACGAACACATGCTTCAGTCCCATTTGCGCCTGGCTTTCCTGCAAGACGGCGACAGTGGAGTACTCCACCTCGATGGCGTCCTTGATCTCGCCCGGCAGGCTGAACACGGCATTCACCGGCATGGACACCAATCGCGAGGCATCGTCCAGCACCGTTGGGTTCAGGGGCTCGGCTGCGGCCACTGTGATGCTGTCGGCAAAGCGATAGATGGCGATCATCTGATGCTTGACGGCGAAGTCACGCGGCAAAAGCTTGACCACATCCGGCTGGATGATCGTGCGGGTCATGTCCAGGTACGCCACCCCAAGGGTGTCACCGTACATCTGGCACAGCTCCGGCTTCGCCGTCTCGTACCGGTCAATCAGCTCCTCCAGGATCGCCAGGGTCGCTTTGCCGTGCTTGGCGGAGAGTTTCTCCGCCTGCTCGGCGGAAATCAGCCCCCGGTCAACAACCAACTTTAGAAACGAGTCACTCCTCATGCGGTGAAGCCTTGGGGCCGGCCTGCTCTTTGCGACGGCGGCTGTCTTCAATCAGTCGGCGAATATCGTCTTGCGATAGAATGCGCGGCACCGCGCGGCACACGGCCTCGTCCTCGGGAATCTCCGCGAGAAGAGAGTCGAGATCAAAATGCCGTAGCTTTGCTTCACGCACAGCTCACCTCCAGGCCACGCCGAGCCGCGATCTTCTGCCGCAACCCGGTCAGCACACGGCAAAGCTCCTCCACGGGTGTATCTTTGCGCAGGTACTCCGCAGCGCCCTTTTGAATACAGTCCCGCACTGTGGCTTCGTCGGCCATCGAGGTTAGCATCACAACCTTGGCCGCCGGATGCGCCGCGATAATCGCCGGCAGCGCGCCCGGCCCGGTCTGAAACGGCATGCAGACATCCAGCAGGACGATGTCCGGTTTCGTCCGGCTGACTGCTGAAACGCCCTCATCTCCATTCGTCGCCTCCGCCAGAAGTGTGAACCCAAGCCGCTTCAACACCCCGCGCAACAGCCAGCGGCTGGTTAAGTCATCGTCCACCAGGACGGCTGTGCAAGGTGAGTTTGCTGCTGTTGCCTTATTTTTCATGGACGTGTGATTCCTTGGCCAGGCACGGGATGCTGCCTATCCGCCCGAGGCGGCTGGACTCTCCAGCAGGCGCCGGACCTGCCCCGCCGCCGATCCGGCAGCATAAGCACGAAAATACCCCTGGCGGCCGGGCCGAATGCGACTTCGGCCGGCCTTGCCCACGCAACAATAGACACAATAAGCTCATGCGAAAGCGTTCTACGGCAAATGCGGTTGACGAGCGTAACTAAGCAAGTCTGGTGCCGTCTGATGCCAGTTGCAGTTCTGCAATTGCTCCATTCCTTGCCCGCCATTCTCCCCCAGTCCTTCCAAAGGGAGAAGGAGAGTGATGAAGGGTCCGCTCAGTCCCAGAGGTGTGCACTTCCGAACGGCAAATGGTGCGAGGCCCAGCGCCTAAAGCGCATTGGGAAGCGACCTCGCTTAGAATTCGAGCACCTCCAGCCCACCCACGGCTGTTCCTGTGACTCAAATTGAGTCAGTAACGGCATGAATAGGAACACCCCCATGTCAGTCACTTCCGGCCAAGCCGGAGGTCACTGGCAGGATCCGCGTGTTGCCAGGGCATGAGGTCAGGAGAATGAGCGCCCGATCATCGCAGCGGCAGCGCCGCCTTGAACCGAATCCGGAGGTTGAACCGATTCTGGCTCGGCCCCAGCACCTGCAGCACGCCCATGCCGCCTTCGCGGGTGCGATAGACGAACACCGGCTGCGCCTGCACCTCGGTGCGGGGAATACTCACATCCTGCGCCCCGCCGCCGCCTGCCAGTTGGCGGCGCACTGTCGAGGCAGCCACGCTCTCAAACGTTGCCCCGCCCTCCAGCCGCAGCAGCACGCCGTCATCCAGGTGCAGCGCCGGCCCCGCGCCCATCTGCACCGTCAGGTCCGCCCCCCGCTCCACCATCCAGTGCAGCAGCGGGCGCGGATTGTTCATGCTGCCCGCGACGATGTTCGTCGGCACCACCAGCAGCCTCCCTTGGTCCAGATCCAAGACCGTGCAGTCCAGACTCGGCCAGCCCCCCAGCTCCCGCTCGATCGCCGGGCCAAAGCTGAGCGGCTTCAGCGTCGTGGCCGTGCGCGGCGCCAGCGCGATTCCGCCAATCTCCCCGCTCACCCACGGCGTGCGTTCGAGCACGAATTCCGCGATGTCCCCGGCGCGCAAATCGGGCTCGCTCGGATCAAGGAAGACGTATCCCTGCGTCTCCTGGGCGCTCAACACTCCGGAATGCAGCCCCACCTCCTCGCGTTTGCCGCTCTTGAACCTGGCCATCATCCGCAGCGCGTATTGTCCCCGGTCCACGTTGTGCGACACGTCCAGGCACTTCCCATCCGGGTCGTGCCGCAGGTGCGTGCACAGGACCTGTATCCCCTCGATCAGCACCCGGGTCCGGCTCCCGTCAAACACCGCCACCGCTTCCCATGGCCGATCCGCTGCGGTGGCCACGTGCATGGCCGCTTCCTTCGTGCCCGCCGGAAAACGTATCACTTCCGCCATTCCCACCCCCTTGACTCCGAAGTGGCCGATGAACTCTCCGCGGGGCGTGTATTGCCGCCCCCCCTGCCACTTCGAGGGGAGTCGGCCGCCGTGGCGCACGAGGATAGCGCAGTCGTTCGAGCCGACGCTCTTCCTCGTCCACATGCCCGCGGGCTGGAACTCGACAGCCTCGCCCGGCGGCTGCGGCAGCGGCGTGCCATCGGGCTTCCACCAAAGCCAGCTCCTCAGCGGATCGCGCGCCACAGCCACCACCTCGACCGTTATCCCGTTGGCTAGCGTGATCTGATACATGCCCGCCTCCGCCCGGGCGACCGGCGGTGGCGTGGGTTGCGCGGCCACACCCGGGCTTTCATGAACCCATCCCAGCCGCCGCCAGATCGCCGCGCCGATGCGCTGGGCGGAGAGCTCGGCCCCCGGCTCGGCGATGATCGTGAAGCGCGCCGTGCCGTCCTCCATCGCAGCCTCCTCAAACATGATCTGCTTGCCCGCCGCGTCAGTAGCCCTCAGGACCACTCGTGCCTGATCGCCAAACTCACTCCGCATCTTCCACTTGTGCTCTTCCACGAACTCCCGGGCCGCATCCAACGCCTTCTGGCCCAACTCCGCCCGGTGCTCCGCCACAAAGTCCCCCTCCCGATCAGCCGGCGGACTCTCACTCAGCCCGCCGCTCTCCACCAGCTTGTAACGAATCTCCACCCCGCGCGGCTCTCCCGAGAAGCCCGTGATCTGCACCAGCCCGATCCCGCCCTCCCGAGTTCTGAACAGGTACGTCTCCGGCAGCGCCCCCTTGGCGCTTAAAAACACCGGCGAACCAGGCGTGCCATGCTTCAGTACATCATCCGTCAGGGCCGCGCGCGGTGTCAGCGCCTTCCACAGCTCCGCGTTCACCGGGCGCGCCACCATTTCCAGCCCTGCCAGGCCGCGGATGCTCTGGCTCGTTTCGCCGATGGCGTCAATCCCGTTGCCCCGCACCCACGCCAGGAAGGCGTTCGTGTCCGCGGGAGTCAGACCGGGCGGCGGGGAAAACAACTTCCCGCTGTCGAAGTCAATCGCCAGGTCGCGCTGCACGCTGTCGTCGTTCACCACCCGCTCGATCACCGGACCGAACCGGGCTGGCGCACCTGTCACATGCCCGGCAGCCGCCCCGCCTGTTCCCCTCGAACCCAGCGCATGAACGCCGACGAAGCTGGCATAGGCAAAACCGTGTTCCTGTGCCAAGCCACTGCACTTGCCGAACCACTCATTCTGCTGCTGCACGGTGATTTGGTCCGAGGTCACGGCGCACTCCAGCACCGTCTTCGCCCGGTGCGGCACCCGCTCCAGCAGCCCCCCCACCGTCTCCCAGGTCGTCGGTTGCCCCTCAAACGTCATCGCGTCCTTGTCCACCACCATCCGCACGAACCTCCGGCCCGCACTCTCGCTCTCGCCGCTGGTCGCGCTGTCCGCTCGCCGCAACTGGTAATCCCGGCTCACCTTCCGCTGGCCCAGCGCCCGCGGGCCCAGGTTGGCCGTCAGCGTCTCGTAGCCAGGCGCGGAGATGCTGACCTGCTTTTCCGGGGCGTACCAGCCCACATAAAGGTAGAACTTGCCTGTCTTGTCGGAGCGGGCGTTGGGGCCCTTGTCTTTGGCGGCGGCAGAGGGCCTGTGCGGTTGCAGCGTAAGCTCAGCCTTGGCAATCGGCGCTCCAGTGGCCGCATCCCGCGTCGTGCCGATGAGGAAAACGTTGGTCGGAGCGAAGTAGCCTCCCAATGCCAGCGCCACCGCCAGCAGGGCGATTGTCCCGGCCGCTGCCAGCGTCCGCCTGCCTTGCGTCGCCCACCAGCAAAGGCCATAGAGGATGCCCACCGGCAGCGGGGTCAGGAAGGCGTTCAGGCCAATGCGGCCCTGGATGATATGCCAGAAGGTGCAGCCCGAGAGAATCAGCAGCGCGGCGGCGCCCTCGCGTTTCCAGCCGACCAGGAATCCCAGTAGTATCACGGCGTTGGCCAGGAACCCAAGCTGAACGCCCTCAGGCTGCGAGCCCATTGGCGGCAGCCCTTCGCCCACGAGAAACAGCATGTAGATGGCAAACAGGAGCGTGCCCAATATGCGCGCGCTCCATCGCATGCCCGTCACCCAGCCTGCCGGTTTGCCGGAGCCGGCCATGCGCCTTGTCCTGACGTCATCCTGCGGCGTTTCCGGCAGCGCACCCCGGCTCAACTTTGCGCGCCAGCGGCGGGCAAACACCTCCGCCACCGCCACGCCCACCCGCTGGCCGGTGGCTAGGTCCATCACGAAGCCCTTCTTCAACCAAAGCCGCGTGCCGTTGAACCACTTTACCTCCTTGATCGCGACGATGTCCGCCAGCGGCACGATGATCGGCGAGCCCACGATGGGAATCAACTCCAGCCGGTCCTCGTGCATCACTGCCACGCCGGGCGACTGGAACGGCCGCCGGAACATCAGGCACTCCGCCACGTCGCGCTCGGTGCGGGGCACCTCCGCCCGCGCGCGCCGGACCTGCCGGCCCACGATCGCATACGTGATGGCAAACGCGATGCCCCCCAGCTCAGCGGCAATCAACCACAGCGCTTTCAGTCCCATCCGGGGCACCAGCACAGGCAGAGCCAGCCCCACCACCACCAGCGGCACAATCAGGAACAACTGGATATACTCCCAGTTCCAAATCCATGCGTCGCGCCAGCGTTTGATGACGACCGGCGGGCCGGCCCCGGGACCACCAGCGGCAGGCAGGCCCCGCCCCGCCGCCGGCGCTCCGGGCGTGGCCGCAATCGTCTCCACTGCCGTCTTCACCTCGCTGGCCCTCTGGTAGCGTCGCTCCGGCTCCTTCTCCAAGGCATGCAGCACCACCTCGTCCAGCCGCACATCCACCTGCACCTTCTTCGACGGCGGCTGGAACTTCCCCAGCGGCAGCTCGCCCGTCAGCATCTCGTAGAACACCACGCCCAGCGAGTAGATGTCCGCCCGGTGGTCCACCAACTGCGGCTTCTCCACTTGCTCCGGCGCCATGTAATGCGGCGTCCCCACCACCTGGTCCTGCGTGATCGCCTGCCGCGGTTGGTCGGCGGCCACGATCTTCGCGATCCCGAAGTCCGCAATCTTCACCCGCCCTTGCCTGTCCACCAATACGTTCTCCGGCTTGATGTCCCGGTGCACCACCCCCAGCTCGTGCGCGAACTGCAGCGCCTCGCAGATCTTCGGCACGATGTTCAGCGCCTCCTCCGGCGTCAGCTTCTGCCCCTGCAAAAGCTGTCGCAGCGTCATCCCGTCCACATACTCCATCAGCAGGTAATACAACCCCTCCGCCTCGCCGAAATCGTGCACGGTGACGATGTTCGGGTGGTTCAACCGCGCCAGCGCCTGCGCCTCGCGCAGGAACCGCTCGGCGAACTTCGGGTCCGCCCCCTTCTCCGGCGCCAGAATCTTCAGCGCCACCAGCCGGTTCAACTTCGGCTGCCGCGCCTTGTAAACCACTCCCATCCCGCCCCGCCCCAGACACTCCAGAATCTCCAGTTGCGGGAAATGCTTCGCGATCTCTGCAGGTTCCGGCGGCGCTTGGACGACCTTGGTGCCGTGCGGCCCGGATTCCCCCGTTGCCTCAGTCTGCGTTGCCAGCCCCACCCCCAGCACGCAGCGCGGACACAACCCCTGCGGTGCCTCCGCCGGCACCGCCGCCCCGCACCGAGGACAACTGCCCGGCGCCTGCTCCGCACTGCGGCCCATGCTAACACCTTTGGCTGCCGACGATTCTCCCTCTCCCTGGGGGAGAGGGCCGGGGTGAGGGCGGGCGCTCTCTGTCCCGGTGGGAAACGTCCCCGCACTCCGCATCCGCTGCGCCTTCCGCGCCTGGCTCCATTCATAGATCACCCAGCCGCAAACCGACCCGACCCCGCAGAAGATGGCCGTGAGCAACGTGCGCTCGGACTTCCAGCCACCAAGCGCGTGGAACAACTCGATGGCCAGCGCCGCGGCCAGCGTCCCCCCAAGCGCCGAAATGCAGCAGACCCTCCACCGCACCCGCACTTCGCCACTAGGCTCCTCGACAAACGTGAACTTCCTGCCCTTGCGCCTGGTGGCTGAAGAGGTTGACCGCAAGGGTTCACTCTGAGGGGCGTTCCTGGAGGCTATAGAGTTCTCTTCTCCACTCCTCCCCAGTCTATTGAACTGGTAAATCACATAAAGGTTAAACGCCACCACTCCGGCCAGCGTGCCGAACAGCACAGTGTCCACGCCGCTCCACACGCCCGCTGCCAGCAACAATCCGTTCAGGGCACCCGAGCCGAGTATGACGGCCACCAAACCTAACCCATACGGCACCCAGCGCACATGGGTCTGGCCGGCACGAATCTCGGCGAACGAGAACCTTCTGGTCTCGCCCGCGCCAGCCCCGATGTGCTCCTGTTGCCGAATCGGCGGAGCGACCGGCGGTGCCGACTTCCCCCGCCGCATCAGCCAGACGACAAGCACGATTGCTCCCGCCACGACGCCCGCCATGACGAGCAGCACCAAGAGCGCAACCAGGATCTCCCAGATGCTCACCATCATTGCCCCAAACATCACATTGTTCATACACCGCTTACTACCGGAAAGCCGGTCAAAGGTTACGCCGCCATCCCATCCTTTTGGACTGCGCCGGCAGAGCGCCAGCGACGACGGCGCTTTGGCTCTCGCAGCAGCCTGCCAAACTGTCTTGCGAGCCACGATAGCGGTGTCGCGCTTCGCTTGCCACCGCACTCCACATGTAGATCACCCCCCTAGCGCCGCAAACAGCTCCCGCAACTCCTCCTCCACCTCCTCCGGCCCGGCCACCGTGTTCGCAATCTCCTCCCGCAGCAGCTCCCGATACCGCACCCGCAGCCGGTGCGCCGCCACCTTCACCGCCCCCTCGCTCATCCCCAGCTTCGTCCCCAGCTCCCGGTAGGGTATCTCCGCCCGCCCGCCCCCCAGCGTATCCTTCAGCCCCACAAATGTCTCCTCCCGGCCCGCGCTCCGATACTCCCCCCGCAACCGCCCCAGCACCACCTCCAGCAGCGCCAGCGCCCACTGCCGGTCAAACGCCCGGTCGGGAGTGTCCCCCGAAGCCACCGCCTGCCCGCACCGCGTCTCCGCCGTGTCGAACGCCAGCGGAAGCACCTGCGCCCCCCCGCCCCGCTTCTGCGCCCGCGCCTTGTCCCACTCGTTGGCCAGGAAATGCTTCAGCGCCGACAGCAGGAACGACCGAAACCGCCCCCGCGCCGGGTCCGCCCGCGCCACGCTGTTGTGTGACAGCAACCGCGCGAAGAACTCCTGGGTCAGGTCCTCCGCCTCCTCCCGGGAATGGCCCGTCCGCCGCACGTAGGCATACAGCGGCTGCCAGTAATGCCGGCAAAGCTGGTCCAGCGCCGCCCGCGCCCGCGTCGTGTCGCTGCGCCCAGCAGTCAGCACCACCGACCAATGCGTGGTGACGAAGCACCTCGCCGGCGATCCTGGTGTCTCTGTGCCGCTGGAAGTCATTCGTGGAAACCGAGCATATGAACTCGGCTTCGCGGTGTCTATTCCAGACGTCCCGCAACCCCCATGCCGGCTATGCCCCGCGCGGAGCGCTCAGGATGCGGATTTGAGCGCCGCCTTAACCGCCGCGACAACTTTCTGTTGCGCCGAAAGCCGGCTGCCGGCGATGCGCGCCCCGGCTGCGGCGGGATGTCCTCCACCACCGAAGTGCGCCGCGATCTCGCTCACGTTCACCTTCTCGCTCTTCGAGCGCAGGCTGACGCGAGTCAGCTGCGGCTCCACCTCCTCGAACACGCACGCCACTACCACCGGGGCGATGGCGCGAATGTGATCAATCAATCCTTCCGCGTCGCTGCTGTCGGCGCCGCTGCGGGCGAAGTCGGCTCTTCGCAGCCAGAAGTAGGCGATTTGGTCGTTGTGGGTCAGGCGGAAGTGGCTGTAGATGTGCCGGAGCAGCCGCGCGCGCGAAACCGGATAAGATTGGTACACTTCATCACAGATTTTGGCAAGATTTGCGCCCCGCCGCACCAGTTCTCCCGCCACGTTGAAGGTGCTGGGACGCGTGCTGGGGTATTGAAACGAACCGGTGTCAGTCGAGACCGCCGTGAACAAGCTGTCCGCAATAGGTTTGGTGATCGGCCACTTGGCTACCTTGAGCAAGCGGAAGACGAGTTCGCCTGTCGAAGGCTCCCGCGCGGACACCCAGTTGATGTCAGCGAAACGCGTGTTGCTCTCATGGTGGTCAATATTGATGAAAAGCTTGCGCTGGCCAATGCAGGGGCCCACCGAGCCGAGCCGCTCAAACGAAGCCGCGTCCGTGGCCACCACGCAATCGAATTCCAGGCCCGCCTTGGGTTTCTGGATGATGCCGCTCCGGTCCAGGAATTCGTATTTCTGCGGAATGCGGTCCTCGTTCCAGCACACCACTTTCTTGCCTTCGTTCCGCAGCGCCAGCGTCAGGCCGAGTTGTGACCCGACGCAATCCCCATCGGGGCGGACATGACCGACGACACAAATGGTCCGGCTCGCCCGAATTCCCTCAAGAATGCGGTCGATGATCTTGGGGTGCGACTTCATGCCACGGCCCCCTTCTGCTCCTGCGTTGCGCAGGACAGTTGGTTTAACACGGCGTGTACCGATCTGTGGTTGGTTTGGCTCACTCTTCCGCGTCGACCGGCAGGGTCCTTTCCAGCTCCTCAATAATCCCGAGCACACGATTGCCCCGCGCAATGGAATCATCCATTAGAAACCGGAGCCGTGGAGTGTACTTCAGAATGATGGCCCCTCCCACCAGCCCCTGAATGCGTTTCCGGTTCCGCACCAAAAGGGCAAACCCCCGTTTCTGTTGGTCTTCACTGCCCAGGATGCTGACGAATACCACCGCGGAATGCAAATCACCTGCCACATCCACATCGTTGACTGTGATTAAGCCCGCGTCACTGACCTGAAACTCGCGGCGAATGACTTCGCCGATCTCGCGCTTCAGCAGCTCACGCACGCGTTGGAGTCGAAGGGAAGGCATGGTTCGCGCCAGGGTTCCATGGTTACATTACAATAGCGTTACCCGAATTGAGTGAGGCGCCTGCCGCACCCGGCGAGCGATGGCCCCGCGTGCCAGTCCAGCTTTCATGATCAGAGCTTCTGGGCAATCTTCTCCATCGTGTAGCACTCGATACTATCGCCGACTTGAAACTCGCTAAAGCCGTCAATGCGAATGCCGCATTCCATGCCGGCGCGGACCTCGTTGACTTCGTCCTGGAAACGGCGCAGGGATTGGGCGATACCTTCATAAATGACCTCCTTGCGACGCCGCACCCGGACCTTGCCTTTCACGATGCGGCCGCTTGTCACCATGCACCCGGCTACGGGCGCGCCCTTCGACAGCCGGAAAATTTTGCGCACCTCGGCCGCGCCGGCCGTGATGTCCTTCAACAGCGGCTCAAGCAGCCCGGCCATGCCCTCCTTCACCTGATCAATCAACTCGTAAATAACCGCGTAGAGCTTGATCTGCACGCCTTCGTGCTTGGCCTTATCGGCCACGCCGCTGTCAATCCGGGTGTGGAAACCCAGGATGACCGCCTCCGAGGCCGAGGCCAGCGCCACGTCGGATTCCGTAATCGTGCCCACGGCGCTGTGGATGACCTCCAGCGACACCTTCTCCGATTCGATCTTCTTGAGGGCGTCCACGATGGCTTCTACCGAACCCTGGGTATCGGCCTTGACCACTAACTTCAGCACCTTGCCGGCGTTTGAGGCCAGTTGATCAAACAGGTTTTCCAGCGTCATCTTGGCCCGCGTGGCTTCCTGGCCCAGAGCCTTGGCCGCCTGGCCGCGCTGTTCCGCCAGGTCGCGAGCCGCCTTCTCATCCTCCACCACGCTGAACTCCAGGCCCGCGTCGGGGACGCCATTCAAACCGAGGACTTTCACCGCCACCGAAGGTCCGGCTTCCTTTGTGCGTTTGCCCTCCTCGCTGATTAGCGCCCGCACACGACCGTAATATTGTCCGCAGATGATTACGTCGCTAACCCGGAGGGTGCCTTTGCGCACCAGCACCGTGGCCGTAGGACCGCCAGGCTCCAAGCCCGACTCAATCACGTTCCCCTTGGCGCGCCGGTTCGGGTTGGCCTTGAGTTCCAGCAAGTCGGCCTGCAGCAGGATCATCTCGATGAGTTTGTCCAGGCCGTTCTTGGTTAGGGCTGAAACGTCCACGAAAATCGTGTCACCGCCCCAATCGTCGGGCACCACTCCTTTGTCCTGCAACTGCTGGCGGACTTTCAGCGGGTTGGCGTTGGGGTGGTCAATCTTGTTGACCGCGACCAGCACCGGGACCCTGGCCGCGCGCGCATGGTTGAGCGCCTCGATGGTCTGCGGCATCACACCATCGTTGGCAGCCACGACCAGCACCACCAGGTCTGTCACGTTCGCCCCCCGCGCCCGCATCGAGCTGAAGGCAGCGTGGCCTGGTGTATCGAGGAATGTGATCTGGGCCGGCTCTTTCTTCCGCTCGGGATGCGGGAAGGAAATGGTGTAGGCGCCGATATGTTGCGTGATGCCGCCAGCCTCGCCCGCAGCAACGTTGGACTTGCGGATCACGTCGAGCAAGGTGGTTTTGCCGTGGTCAACATGACCCATGATCGTCACAACCGGCGCTCGAGGAACCAAGTCTTCGACCTTGTCCTCCACGTCCAAATCCGGCTTGCCTCGGACGGGTGCATGAACTTGGCCGCTCCCCCGCTCGCGCTTCTCCACCTCGAACTTGAACCCGTACTTCGCGCAGATGCGTTGCGCCACCTTCTCGTCAATCGCCTGGTTGACGTTGGCGAAGACACCCGTCTCCATCAAGTCGGCGATTATCTTGAAGGGCTTTTGCTTAATCTGCTCCGCAAGGTCACGGACGACAATCGGCGGCTTCAGGGTTATCACCTGAGCATCGGCGGGCAGCACGATCTTTGGCTCGTTGACCGTGAGGTCACCAGCCTTCGTCTTGGCGCCGCCCTTTTGCGCGGCCGCAGCTCTGGGGACAGCTAATTGCGGAGCGGTAGGGGCGCCACGAACACCGCGCACATCGCCGCGCCGTATGAAATCAGGCTTCTTCTGGTCGGCTGGCCGAGTCACAACCTTCGTGGTCCCCGGCCTGGGTCGCAACTGGATGAACCCGACCTTGTCTCCCACCTTGGGTCCAGGCGGCGGGGGCGGAGGTGGAGGCGGCTCGACAACTGGCGGCGCGGGCTCGGGAACCGCCGGCGCTTCGAGGACTACGATGCCGGAATCTGATATGGCCGGTTCCGGTTGAACTGCAGCAAGCTCCGCAACAGGTGAGGCGGCCGCATCTGTTGCGCTCGCTTCCACCGTCTGCTCCGTCTTGACTTCAGGGGCAGGCGGAGCAACCAACTCTACGACCGGCGGCTCGAGTGGGGCAGGTGGTGGCGGGGGCGGCGGAGCCGCAAGTTCGGGGTGGTCCTTGAGAAGTTCGAGTTCGAGATACTCGGCGGTGATCTTATCCAGCGAGCTGGAGGCTACCCGCGCAGCGGTTAGACCCAAAGCCTTCGCCTTGGCGAGCACTTGCTTGCTCTCCAGGTGCAGCTTCTTCGAAATGTCGTAAATCCGAACGGGCATATCTATCTATCGCTTCGAGCCTCTTCTGCAAAACAGCCTTCATAGGCTCGATCCTGAACTACAAGACTACAAGAATTTCCAACCGCGCCACCATAATCAACCGGAAATCGGCGTCTCCCCTACTTTTACGGTCCTCCGGACGGCTTCGGCACGCGCCGCTTCCATAATAGCCGCAGCCTTATCCCCCAGCTCGGGCATTCCCGCCAGATCGCTCTCTTCCGCCTGCAACAGATCCTCCAATCGCGTCAGTCCATGATGGACGAGCACGTCCGCCTGCTCCCGCGTGATCCCGTCGATCGCCGCCAGCGACTCCACCGCCTCGGCGACTTTCTCCTCGAAACCTTTGGTCACCAGCACCTCTGCCTCGATGTCCACCTGCCAGCCAGTCAGTCTCGACGTCAGCCGCGCGTTTTGGCCCCGCTTGCCGATGGCCAGTGAAAGCTGATCCTCGCTAACGGTGATCTTGACCCGCTTGTGAGCTTCGTCCACCTCGAACGCCTTCAGCTTGGCCGGCGCCAGGGCATTGGTAATGAAATTCTTGATATTGGTGTCCCAGCGGATGATGTCCACCTTCTCGTTGTTCAATTCCCGCACGATGTTCTTCACCCGTTGACCGCGCAAGCCCACACAAGCGCCCACCGGGTCCACCTTTTCGTCGCGAGTCCACACCGCCAGCTTCGTCCGGAATCCGGGTTCGCGGGCGATGCCCTTGATCTCAATCGTCCCGTCGTTGATTTCCGACACCTCGAGCTGGAACAACTTGATCACAAAGCGAGGGTCCGCGCGGGACAAAATGATCTCCGGACCGTGCGGTCCTTCCTCGACTGCCTTGACGTAGCAGCGGATCCGCTCGCCGGCCTGGTATTCCTCAGTCGGCACGCGTTCCCGGTTGGGCAGCAGCGCCTCGTATTTGCCCAGGTCCACCAGCACGTCTGACCGGTCAAAACGCCGCACTGTCCCGCTGATGACGTCTCCCACCCGGTCCTTGAACTCCGTGAAAATCATCGCCTTCTCAGCGCGCCGGATATGCTGCATCAGGGCCTGCTTGGCGTATTGGGCGGCGATGCGGCCGAAGCCTACGGGCGTCACCTCCACCTCGACCTCCTCGCCCACCTGTGCATCCGCCTTGATTCGCCGGGCATCGAACACCGTAATCTGGTCATGCTTGGAAATAACCTTCTCCGACACGATGAGCTTCGCAAAGGCGCGGATATCGCCGTTCTTCTGGTCAATGACCACGCGCAATTCCCGCGCCGGGCCCACGGCTTTCTTAGCGGCGGATAGTAATGCCTCCTGCACAGCGGAGGTCAGGACATCACGGTTGATGCCCTTCTCCCGCTCCCAGAATTCCAAGACTGCTAAAAAATCGGCGTTCATATGTCATCAACGGCAGTCCCACACAGGGAACAAAAAAGTCGGCAGATAAGACTCTTCCGACTTTGGCGTGCTGGCGAACCAGCAATTTGTACCGTTCTAAATATCAAATTATGGTTTTCGCCGAAATCAGTCAAGCTCCCAGTTGAGTTCATTTCGCCTCCCCGTACCCAGGCCGAAGTACCCCATTCTGGCCGCTCTGTGCCCTTTGGTTTGAATTTCTTTGCAATCTCCCCTACCCTGTCCCAAGCTGACGCTATGACGCAACCCCTCGCGCTTGTCCTGTACGAGAAGCTGCTCCCGGGCAGCCAGCTGGTTAATCGGCTCCAGGACCTGAACTACCGTGTCCAGGCCATCCCGGATGCGAGCAAACTCGCCGAATGCGCCGAACAGACCAAACCCATGCTCGTGCTGGCCGACCTGGAATCCACTCAGAACAACGTCTGTGCCGCCCTGGCCCGCCTAAAGCAGAATCCCGCCACCAAGCACCTGCCGATAATCGCTTTCAGCCGTGAGGACGCCGATGAACTCCAAGCCGCCGCCAAGGCCGCAGGGGTAACACTGTTAGTTGCCGAGGCGGCTATCTTGAGCCACCTACCCCAACTTCTCGATCAGGCCCTGCAACTCGAGTAGCTGCTCCCCGCCGCGCGACCCGTCGCCCTTGGCCAACCCTCCGGTTTCACTCTATCAGCCCCGCACTCCCGCTCGACTGGAGGCATCGCCCTCGGCAGTTCAACTCCCGGGAACATCCCCTCCCGATGCCTTTTGAAGTCGCTCGATCAGCCGCGCCACGCGGGCACGGTGGGCCAGCACCACACGCGGGTCGGTCGTAAAATGCGTCAAGTCCCGGGATACCGCGTCCGGCACCTTCAGAAGCTCGCGCGCTTGTTTGTATAAAGCAGTATCGCCACGCCGTGCAACCTCGCTTTCCGCCGCCTGCTGCAGCAGCCAAAGATACTCGTAGTCCTCCATACCGTCGCGCAAGTTCTCCCAGCGCAGCGAATTGACCGGGGCATCCAGGCACAGCGCCACGTCAGCTTCCGGCTCGCGCCGTGGTGGATAGAGGAAACGCCCGTCGCCATTGCCCCAGTAGCCAATCTCGCCCGGCTTCTCGCCGTAGCCTGACTTGTAGCTCATGGGATCATTCCAGGGATTCTGCAGTTTTGGGGGCGGAAACGCTGCCGGGCTGGTCCAGTAAACCGTATCCCAGATTAGAATGCCTTGCACACCATACTGCCACGATTGCCACGGCCAAAGCCGCAGCTCCGTGCCCGGGTGATCAATGAACTCCGTGATGTAGGGCGCATGCGGGCCGCAGCAGATGTACCACCACACCTCTTCGCCTGCCTGCCGCCGCTCGCGCACCAGCTCCGGCGTCCACTTCGGCGTCAGCCCGCACCAGATTTCCACGTTTCCGATCAACTGCGGCTGCGGTTCTACGGTCAACATACGCCGAATCCCCGGCGCTGCCTCGCGGATGCGCTTCATGCCGTCCGCGACGAATTCAAAATCCTTGGGCGCCGGCTCGTCGAACCAATAGGTGTAGGCCTTGGATAGCCAGCCCCGCTCGCGCAGATGCGCCTCGATCTTGCCCAGGTAATCGCCAAACAGCCTTGCGAACTCCGGCGTGCCCTCCTTGAAGCCCTCCAGCTGGCCGAGGTGCCGGCTGTGAAAGGTGCCGCCCCCCATGCCGCGCAGCGGCAGCATGAACGTATTGAAATGCTCCTCGTCCAGCCACCGCGCCGCCGCGCGCTCGAACCTGGTGAAATCCACTTGCGCGTGCTTGTTCGTCCCCTCCCCAACAAAACGGATGTCTATCGGCGAGTGGTCGTAAAACGAGTATGGGCTGATTCGATGCTCGGCAAAGTTTCGCAGGTATTTAGCATACACCGCTTCCTTATCCTCTTGCTGCTTCGCGCCGTGATATTGACTGATCCGGTAACTGCTCAGGCCCAGCGCGCTCTTCAAATGTGTCTCTTTCGGCAGCACGAAATCATAGACCTGAACCTGCAGTGGCACCTTCACTTCGCCCAGGGATGTCTCCAGTCTCAAATGGCCCCGGTAATCGCCCGGCCTGGCGTCGCGCGACACGTGAAACGTCAGCCAGAGCGGTTGATTGCTTCCCGCCGACAGTGCCAGCGGCAGCCGCAACGGCGGCAGCGGATCTGGATACCAGCCCGGCACGCAGGTCTTATCCGTCGGGTGCGTTACCCTCACGTAAGCCACCTCGTCCAGCCGCACCGTAATCGGCGCCGCCCCGCCCCACCTCTTGCGCAAAGGACTCACCACCGCCGACACCAGCTCGCCGTCTTTCTCCGGCCGCAAGACCACCTGCACCGGCTCGAACTCGCCGCGCGCGGCGGAGACGCGCACTGGCTCCACTTTGCCCGGCGGCCTGGCCGGCAACGCGCGTTCCCGTCCGACCTTCCATCCGCTCTCGCACCACCACACCCCCAGGTCCTCCGTCTGCGCCAGCCAATGTCCGCCCCGAATGTCGTTAAGCACCCCATTCCCCTCCGCGCCCGCCAGCGGCGGCGCGAGGCAAATGACAATCAGCTCGATGAGAAGGAAAGCAACTAAACCAGTGTGGATTCGTTCCAATGCGCGGCGCATCCCGGCAGCATGAAGACAACTGCGCCCGCAATCAAGCATCCGGTGGCAGTCTCCGGGTGGCTGCGTTGCAGGCGCCGCATCGATAAGTGTGACTACGAGCGGAACGTGAGCGCCGGCTCAACCATACCTCAGCCATCCACTTCCCGTGTGAGCGCCAACGGCCTGCGCTAAAGCGAGCTTTGGAAGTTGTAGTCCCCCGATTTCACCTCGAACACTGCCCGCCCCGGCTCGAACCGCAGCAGGCGCGCGCCCGCCGACTGGACGCCGGGCCTGCCGCTCTCGGTGACGTCATCTGCGCTCTTCGCCGGCACATAGACGGTCGCCGTGCTATTGACCGGCACGGTGATACGCCAACGAAACACCCCGTCTTTCCGCTGCCAATCGCTAACGATCAGCCCATAGGGTGCCCGGCGCGTCGCCTTCACGAACTGCAAGTCTCCCACCGGCTCGGGCCGCATGACGATGTGCTTGAAACCCGGCCTCTCCGGGTCGGGCTTGATGCCGGCAAGATTCTCGTAGAGCCAGATGCCCAGGTCGCCCACGAGCATGACGTGGTTGCCGGAATTCATCGCCGGGTCCGCGGTGTCGCCGTTCCAAAGCTCCCAGATTGTGGTGGCGCCCCTCTCGACCATGTAGCCCCAGCTCGGGTAAGTCTTCTGCGACGCGATCGCGTAGGCCACGTCGGCCCGGCCGCCGTCGGTCAGCACGCGCATCAGCCATTGCGCGCCGATCAGTCCGGTGCCGATGTGCCCGCGGGTCTCAACCGTGATCTTCCGCACCAGGGCGTCGAACAACCGTCCCCGTTCGTGCTCCGGGACCAGCCCGAAGGCCAGCGGCAACACACAGGAGGTTTGCGAGCCGTTGTCGTATTGACCCTCAGAGGCGCGGAAGAACTTGCGGTTGAACGCCTCCTTCATCGTCGCGGCCAACGTCTCGAACCGACGGGCGTCGTCAGTCTTGCCCAGCAGGGTCGCGTAGCGGGCCATCACTCGCGCGTCATGGTAGAAATAGGCTGTGGCGAGCAGCGCCTTGTCGGTCTTGCGCTTCGGGTCATTGGAATGAATCAGCTTGGGGTCCTCGGGCGGCACGCACCAGTCGCCGTAGGTATCGCGCGAGATAATGCCGTTAGTGACAAACCCGCTCATGTAGTCCACCCATTTCTTCGCGCTGGCGTAATGAGCCGCAATGATGCCCTCATCGGCATACATCTCGCGCATGGACTCCGGCAGCAGCACCGTGGTGCTGGGCCAGGTTACGTTGTCCGAGTAAATCGGCCAGTAGGCCGGGCACACATCGGGCACGCTGCCGCTTGCCTTTTGGGCGTCCGCCATGTCCTGCAGCCATTTGGTGTGAAATGCGGCGGTGTCGAACATGTACATCTCCCCCTTGGACTCGGCAGACCGGTCCCCCAGCCACCCCTGGCGCTCGTCCCGCTGCGGACAATCGGTCGCGATGCTCCGGTAGTTGCCGCTCACCCCCCACACGATGTTCCGGTAAATCTGATTCAGCAAAGGGTTGGAGCAGGTGAACTCTCCGGAGGTCGCCACATCATCGTGCACCACCCGTCCTTCAATTGCCGACAACGCCGGCTTGCCCGGATGGCCCGTCAACTCGACGAAGCGAAACCCGTGGTAAGTGAATCGCAGCTCGTACACTTCCGTCCCCCCGCCCTTCAACGTGTAAGTGTCGGTCACTTTCGCCCCGCGGATGTTATCCAGGTAGAGAGTGCCATCGGGCTTGAGCGTCTCGGCATGGCGCAGCTTGACCTCCGTCCCGCGGGGACCCGACACCTTAAGCCGGCACCAGCCGACCATGTTCTGGCCCAGGTCGTAAATCCACACGCCCGGCTTGGGCTCCGTGACAGACAACGGCTTGAGCGTCTCGACTACCCGGATCGGGTTGATCATCTGTGCCGCAAGCTCACCGCCCGGCGCCGCGACGGCCTGCGCCGGCTGCCAGTTCTTGTCGTCGAACCCGGCCCTGTCCCAGCCGGGCATTTCCTTGCGCGCATCGTAATCTTCACCATCATATTCGTTATTGGTCCGGATCGGTCCGTCGGTCGTGAGCTTCCAGGTTTTGTCGCTCACCACCTCTGCGCTTGTACCGTCCTGATACTCAATGTGCATCTGGAAGAGCAGCTTGGGAAACCCGTAGCCCGTGGTTCCGGTCGGCGCCTTTGAGCGCGGCGCGTAGAAACGGCCATTGCCCAAGAGGATGCCGACGGCATTTGCCCCTTTCTTCAGCTGCTTCGTCACGTCGAAGGTGATGTAGAACACTCGCTTGGTGTAATCCGTCAGCCCCGGCGACAGGACGTCATCTCCGATCTTCCGGCCATTGAGATAGAACTCGCTCAAACCGAGCCCGGAAACGTAAGCGACAGCGCGCCGGACTTTCTTCTCGACTGCAAACTCCCGGCGTAACATCCGCGCCGGCAACCGGCGGTCTTCCGGTCCGCTGATCTCGCCCCAAGGCGCCATGCCCGCCGATCCAAGCTGCTTTGCCGCCACCCAGCCGGCCTCGTCCAGGCCCGCATCCTTCCAGCCAGCCAATTCGCTTCTGCTGGCCTTCCAGCTTGAATCCGTCGCCACGACCAGCGGCCCTCCCTGGGAAAACTCGATCCGAAGCAAGCCCACCAGCCCGGCGGGGTTCGGGTCCGACCCGTCGTTGTGCACCGATACCGACAGCACGTTTTCGCCGGCCCGCAGTTCCTTGGTGACATCGAACTGGCTGGCAGCATGAAAGTCACTGGCGCCCCCGACCTTCTGGCCATTGATAAAGAACTCGCCACTGTTGTCCGCCGTAAACGACAGGCTCGCCCGCTTCACGACGCGATCTGCGGGGATTGCCAGGACCCGCCGGAAATACCGTGTGCCAACCGGCGCCGCCTTTTCAGGCTGGCCTTCGGGAAACCAAATCCACTGCGCCTGACCGAGCGGCTTGTTCGCGGCCTCGTTTTCGGCAGGTTCATCCCGTCCGATCCACTTCGCGTGCCAATCCGTTGGCCGCAGCAGGCCCATCGTCCAGCGCGCCGGTTCGCTCCAGGCCGAGGCCTTGCCTTGCTCGTCCCACACCCGCACCTTCCAGAAGCACTCCTGCCCGGAGATCAGCGGCTTGCCCGCGTAGCGCACCTGGATGGACTTGTCCGAAGCTACCTTACCGCTGTCCCACAAGTCACCCCCGCCCGCCTTCAACTCCCGCGCGCTGTTGGCGACCAGCACCTGGTAGCCGCTTTGGGCCTGGCCCCGCTCCGTCCGGTGGTCCGCGCTCAACAGCCAGCTCAGGCGCGGCTGCATCACGTCAATCCCCAACGGGTCTTCCAAGTACTCGCACCGTAATTGCCCAACAACCACCGCCGAAGCGCAAAAGGGCGCCAGTGCGACCGCCAAAATGACCACCAGGCTTCGCGCTAAATGCTGGTGGGTGGACATCATGCGCGTATTGGTCTGGAGCAGCAAAAATGAAGTCATAGGTCCATTTGGTTCACAATCTATTATGAGGCGAAGGTTCACATAACGGCAGGCACATGTCCAGCATCCACCAGCGCCATGTCCCCGAATTGTGCCTCAGACCTGAGCCAAAGCGCCAGGGAGCCACTGCGGACGAGTCCGCGTGAAAGACACTGCCAACTCCCGGACACTCACGAAACGACTCCCTGATTTCAGGTTCTGCAAGGAATTCCGGTAAACGCCAAGTGGGCTGTCAGCTGCACAGCCCGGAAGGCCCAGCCAGAGTCGTATCGGCCCTGCCAAACTGCAACCTGGTGTGTGTTTAGCGTAGCGCAGGCGTCCCCGCCTGCGGTTTGGCGCACCATCTCGGTGCGCGGTTGGAAACGCAGGGCGAGATGCCGCCGGCACCCGCAGGCGAGGACGCCTGCGCTACGCTAAACACATACGGCGAAACCCGCGCACTGTCCATTTTTGGGACAGTGATGCTGCCTGCCTGCCTTCTCCAGCCACCGCTGACCCCGGCACCCTGGGCTTGGCGTTACGGTGACACTACGGTGGTGCTACGGTGTGTATCCCATGGGGAGCGCTCCCCATGGGATACACACCGTAGCCCGACCACGCTAACAAGGCATCCTGCAGCCTACCGCAAGCCGACGCCAACGTGCGACCACCCGAACGGCGTCGGGCCCGTCTGGCGGGGGTGCTGGAGGTAATAAGGGGAGCCCGAGCCGGCGGATTACCATCAGAGATCGCCGTAAACCCGCGAAGAACCTCAGTCATCCACCTGTCAACCCCGTCATTCCGGCGTCAAGAAGATCCGGTCCACGTAGATCGCTTTGACTGCCTTGTTCCCTGCCGGCGCCACCCAGATGTCGCGGTTCACGTTGTTTTCAACTGTGCCCACGAGATAGGACCGGTAACCGGCGACCGTCTCATTGAGCAGCACCTTCAGGTCGGCTGGGTAGGTACGGGTCTGATTGTCGTACACCCCAGCGCCAAAGGCGATCCCATGCGACGTCACCCCTGGTTCCCTCTCCACCCGCACCACAGCATAGACCTTCCACTTGCCAGTCCGGGCCTTTAGCGGCAGCGCCTTGCCGGGAATCCGGAACGCCCATTCCTTATGCTTGCCTGGCATCCAGGCCGCGCGCCGATCCGAGGCCGCCGCATCCGGCCGAATTTCCGCAAACTCGCCCGGCTTGTGCAATCCAGCCACATTGTCCTGGAGGTCCACACAATGGCGGAGCTTCATCCCGCGCAGGTCCTCTGGCGGGGGAGCCCGAAGCAATCGCTTGGGCGGCGGCGGGCCGTTGGCGTCCGGCACGTCCGCCGCCACTCCCTGCAGAAAAGTATCCACCTGCAACCCCGGCTCGTTGAGCACCTTCACAACCGTCCAGTCCTTGCCTGGAACACCAGCGCACACCCGGCGAAACTCCTCCGCTGCGGCTTTTCGCGATCGCGGCCAAGGCCACGTCCCATTCTGCTCCCAGCATTCCCGCCGCAACGAAGTCCAGCGTTCCAGGCAGGCGAAGCGCACCGGCAGATGCCCCATACGCACACGCAGCAGTATGTCGGGGTCAGCCTCGCGGCTGGCGGCGGCCTCGGCCTGCTGCCACAGCCGTTCCGCCGCGGCTAGCGGCTGGAAACGCAGATGCGGCGGGTCGTTGCCCAGATAACACCGCAAGTTGAACCCCTTGGAGGCATCGTGCATCAGAACAAGGTAACGTCCAAGAAGCCCGCCTGCCCGCTTGCCGTAATAGCCTTCCAGAAACTCCTTGATCAGCGCCCGCTCATCCTGCCGCGGGTTCCAGAGCAGTTGCGCCAGCACCCACCCCCGCAACTCCGCCATCTCCGACCCGTACCCCTGGTAGGCACCCTGCTCAAAGAGACCCTTGACGTTGTATGCCTCGAACAGCCGCACGTTCGCCCCCAGCACAAACCAGTTCGGATGCGGCAACACGTAGTGGCTGAAATCCGTGGTGTAGTCCCAAACATACAGCCGTCGGCAAATTTTCGACCATCCCTCCAGGTCCGCCAGGAACGCCGCATTCGAAGCATGATCCAGCGGCTCCCGGAAATTGCACTCGATGGAGCACAGCCGCACTATCACGTTCGGCCGCGGCTGGATGGTCTTGGGCGGCTTGCGCGTGTATTGGTAGGCAAACGTGTCCACCGCCACGTGCGGAAACTCCGGCTCGATTCGCTCCGCAACGTAGTTGACGAACGCCAGCATGCTCCCCGACGGGCTGCCTTGCGCCTCGTCAATCGCCGTGCAACTGGCGCACTCGCACGCGCCGTGGCAGTCGTTTTGCGTCACCGAGATAATCTGAGCTTCGGGCGCCTCGCGCAGCCATTCCTTCACCCGGCTCACCACAAAGTCCCGCAGCTCCGGGTTCGACAAGCAAAGTTGCGCGTGCTCATGCGTGCGCTTGCCCTTGATGAGGCTGTACCATTCGGGATGCGCGGCGAAATGCTTGTCGGGCGGCACCAGCGGATAAAACGTGTGACAGAACCCCTTATACAGGATGCATCCGCCCAATTCCGCGGGTATCCGGCGGTTCTCGCCGTTGGCACCGTTGCGCACCTTCCACTGCGGTTCGAATCCCGCGTACCAGAAAGGCTCGCGATACTCGAATGGCGGCCGGTAACGCACGTCCAAATCCGGCACACGCAGGCTCCGACGCGCGGGAATGCTGGCCGCCCAGGGCATCCACCATCGGGCTCCGCACTGCTCCTGCAGGAAGCGGTTCACCGCGTAAACCGTCCCGCGCGGCCGGCCGCCTGCCAGCAACAACCGGTTCCCCTTGACCTTCATTGCCAATTCCTCGGCACCCAGCTTATCCAGCGCGACTTCCGGGAAGAGCGCCCGCGCCGCCACCCCGGGCCCCACAATGATCGCCCGCTCGGGCGCGCTGCCGTCCGCTGCCGTCTGCACCTCGAACGTTGCCCCGGTAATCTTCTCCAGCGTCCCGGTCAGCTCGCGCACTGCGTTGGACTCGGCGATCGTCGCACCCGGCTGCTGCACGATCACGCATTGCGCCTTTCCCCCCTTCGCAATGCTGAATGCCGCCCGCGCGGGTACGGCCGGCACAAGCATTAGGACCGACACCAAGCCAGGCAACACCGTTTGCGCGAGATTCCTGCGCTGTTGAGGATAAATCTTCATGCGCCACAGGCTCTCATTCCCAGCCCAACCCGCAATCCAAAACATCCATCAGTTGGACTGCGGCGACGAAGCGCGGCGCCAGCTTCGGTGATCAGCAGCGGCGGTGGGCTGCCTTGCGAGCGTGGGCCACTACGGCATCGGCCTGCTCCGCCGAATCTGCTTCTGCCCAGATGAAAAGGCGGTTCGGGTCGAGCGCGCCGCACAGGATGTCCAGTTCGCTCCGCAGATCCAGGTCCCCACCGTGCGATCCGCCGTAGTAAAGCTGGACGGACTTGCCTGCGGCTTGAATCTGTCGCAGCAGTTCGAGCCACTGCGACGGCGGCCTCTGACCGGCACCCTGGATCCACTGGATGCAGTGCAGCCGTTCCAGCCGCAACAGCCATGGCACATGCCGCACGGCGCCGGGGCCATCCAGGTGATAGATTGTCCAGTCCACGTAGTCGCAGCACTCCCGGTTGTCCGCCCCACAAAACTCCTCAAACATCTGCGGGCTGATCATGCAGGTGAAATCATTCTGGCCGATGCACAAGAAGCGCTCACGGCTCCAGCCCATCGTCCAGTTTGTGGTGCCCTGCCCGGCTGGCAGGACAACGTTCGAGACCTCATCCACCACCCATTTCCACAGCGCGGTCATCTGCCGCATTGCCCGGTGAACCGCCGCCGGCGTTTCCACCAGGTCCATCGCCAGCCGGTCCCGTCCGCGAATGGCGCTCAGCGCGTCCACCCCCGAGTGCAGATCGGGATAGCCTGTCACCCACTTGTCCTGGCCCGCGCGCACCGATTCCCGAAGGATGTCCAGGTAAAGCCTCCACCAGCGGTTGTCCGGAGCAATGCGAAACTCCGGGTAATCGCTCCAATCCTGGACAAAGGGTTCAGCCCACGAGGTGAAATCACGCGGCTTAAGCGCCAGTTGCGCGCCCAACCATGCCGCGAACTGATCCGGCCCAAGCCAGGGACAAAACACCGGCAGCGCATCGCCGGCGAAATGAGTTCGCGCCAAACACGCGTCCGTTGCGGCGATCACGAAATCCACGTTCGTCCACAACTCTTCCTCGCTCGCCGGTTCGGGTATGACCCGCCCCGGTTTCGCGTTGGCAGCGGTCACCCACATCAAGGGCCCCTCCTCCAACTCAGCACGCCAGAACGCCTCGTGGCGAGCCAGCGCCCGGTCCAGCCGCTTCTCCTCAATCCAGATGGTTCTCATCCAGAAACATGCCGATGTGAAGACTCAGTGCGGTTTCTTCTGAAGTCCAGGAGCCGCGATGCCGGCGGTCTGCAGGGCCCTCAGGCCCCGGGCCATAGCGTCCACGACAAAGTCTACAACTTCATGGCCCGCAACGAGCGGCAGCTTGGTGAGGACGCTGGGCGGGCAATCCGCCTTGTAGGTCTGCGCGCTGACATCCAGGCCCCACTCGACCAGCATCCTGGCAAACTCAACCGCGGTGTGAGTCTCCCGAAACCGGAGGCAGCCCAGGTGCCGCGAGCCGTCCACGCCCGCGATGAGCTTCGGAAATTCGCCCGCCAAATCCTGCAGCCGGGCGGCATAGTGGTCCCCAATGTCCCGAGTCGCCTCCCGGTTGGCAGACGCCCAGCGCATCGTGATCAGGTAGGCCAGGGCCGCAAGTTCCTCCTGTCCGTTGGTGACCAACGCCCCAAACTGCGGCAAGCAGTCAAAGGCGGCGCTGAAGAGCAGGCGCGAGGCCGCATATTCGCCACCGGGAAAGCCTTTGCCGATGGCCACGAAGGAGGGACGCAGCCCGTTTTCGCGATGGAGGAACAAACCCGGGGCCCAGAGGCAGGATTGGATTTCGTCCACCACCGCCGGCACGTCATGCAGGCGGCACAGCTCGTAAGCCCGTTGAAGGAACGCCGGCGAGAGCACGCGGCCGCCATAGTTCATCATCACGATCTCATGGAAGAAGCCGGCGACTTTGAGGCTGCCTTGCTCGTGATTGGCGAAGGCCGCCTCCAAATCCGCGATTGAATTGGGCCGGACGGCCACGACGCGAAATCCGCGATCACGGGCGGCCTCGCACAGCTCCGGCCACATGCCGCGCATGACCTGCGTGAGCATGGTGGTCCCGTGGTAGTTGGCTCGCAGGCCACCGTCGTCGTCGCCGACAACGAGCAGCACCGGGATACGGCCATGATACCCCGGAGGCGGCATCGTCGGCTCCGGGCGGTAGAACCGGGCAAGCACCATCTTGAGGGCCGCCTCGACGGCCAGGCTGCCGGTTTCGAGGTTCAGCACACGGTTAAGCACGTCCGGCCCGTTGGAGGCCAGCACGGGTTTGAGGGCGGCGTTATCGCCCGGCGCAAGGCCATTGACGCTGGCAATGAGCTCCTCTTCCAGCCGGCGGGTAATGAAGCCACGGGTGTTGTTGTGCGTGGCATTCGTTATGCCCAGCCGCCGCGCCCGGTCGAGCAACGCATAGCCCGGGAACAAATGCCCCAGCGGCGCATGATAGTGCTCGCACTTGGCCGTGAGGTAGAGCTGGCCGTCCTCGCCGATTCGGAAGTAACCCAGCACGCCGGTAGGGGCCATGTTCAGCCTGGAATGCGCCTCGAATTCGCGTGTGGATGCCCCGCCCGGCGTGTGGGCCAGCCGGGTCCCGACCTTGTGGCCCACCTTGGGCAACAACTGCAAGAGGCGTCGCTCAAAGGCCGGCGGAAAGAATTCAATCCGCTTGAAGGCAGATTCAACGGCGGCGGCCGGGGCATCGCCGGTCAGCGCCGCATGATTGGCGCAAATCGCGCGGACATATTCCTCGCCACACAAGTCCGCCAACGACATGGAAACCGGGACGAAAGAGCGCCGAGCGGATAATTCACCCAGGCTGGCCAATGGTTGACTCATGATAGGTTGTCTAATGAGGTATCCTAACCGCGTTAGCCGTCAACAGTGTTTTTCGCTGCCATGCTTCAATCCCCAGTGGGTTGCCGAACCAACTCCCCCAGCGGTGAAGGATGGAGGGCGGACAACTTCCTGCACCCCGCGGCCCCACGCGCAGCTCGAAGCGCCGTGCAGAGGACTGCGGTTCTCATGCCGCTGATCATCGAAGGTAGTCACTGCCCCTCTTCCACGGACACGGTGGTGCCACCGCGCTGGGACTCCAGGGCAGCCGTGAATAGACGGTGGCTCATGGCAGTCTCCTCCGGGGTGACGCATCCGGCAAACTTCTTCAACGGCTGGCCGTGAACCAACTCGTAGAGAAATGCCGCCCACATTTGCAGAATGGAGTCGCTGAAACCGAACTCAAAAATGGAGCCCGTGACGCTCCGAAAGGCCGCCTCATAACCGGTCTGCACCTGTTCCCAGACCTGCTCGCCGCCCGGGGTGTAACGCATCACCTCCAGCAAACGCGGGTTGGTGCTCGACCACCGGGCGGAGGCGCGCGTCCCCAGCACCTCCGCGTACCACGTGTTCTTGTGCCCGGGCGCGATCCGCTGCAGCTTCACCGTCCAGGGGAATGGCGCGCCTGATAGCGGGTCAACGGTTTCCATAAGCAGCAGCCCGTTGTCCCACGTGAGGCAGGGGACGAGGTTGCCCTTTGCATCCGGACGTTGCGTGACAATTTTCGAAAGCACGGCGCGGACGTTGCGGGGCCGCCAACCGGCGCGCAGCGGCACATGTAACGCGTGCATGCCCAAGTCCCCCAGCACGCCGTATTCGCCGTTGAACTCGACCATCCGCTTCCAGTTGATCGGCTTGTTCGGATCCAGGTCGCTCGAATGGAGAAAGCCGGTATTGGCCTCGATAATCCGGCCAAACGCATTCTGCTCGATCAGGTCGCACACTCGCTGCAGCGCGGGAAAGAAAGGCGACTCGGAGGAACACCGCACCAGAAGTTGCGGTTGCCTGCGAATGGCCGCCAGGATTGCGTCATTGGCGGCCCGGTCAATCCCGAACGGCTTCTCGCCCATGAAGTGCTTGCCGGCCTGGACGGCGGCACAGTAAATGTCGCGGTGGAGGTGATGGGGCACCGCCACATAGACGGCCTCCACCGCCGGGTTGGCGAGCAACTCGCGGTAGTCATCCGTGGTCTGCGCAAGGGTGGGCACATGCTCCCGGAACCAGCCCAGGGCGGCGGCATGAGGATCGCACGCAGCCACGATCTCGGGCCTGGCCTCGGCCTCCAGCAAATGACACCACCGCGCCGCGGCGCTGGCGAATTCACGCCCCATCAGGCCGCAACCAATGATGCCGAAACGGATGGTCTTCACTGCTTTTCTTCCCGCGGGGGTGGCGGCTTCCGGGCCAGGATGCCCGCAATCAGCCTGTCCGCATTCGCATGGAAGATCATGCCAATCTCCTCGCGGCTGGCAATCCCGATCTCCGCGCACGCCTGTTTGATAGCCCGCAGGTCCTCATACATAAACAGGGTGTAACCGGCCTCCACGGCGGGCCCTTCACGGTCGCGGTTGAAATGGAATGGGTGGCTGGTTCGGTTGACATACGCGCGCCCACGGCACTGCCGCCGCCCGCGCATGTACATAATTGGGTTGTCCGAGCCGTAGAGCAGACGGCGAGGGCCAAGGCATTCCAATGCCACCCGATGGCAGGCGGGATTCACCACGGCCGACGTATCGAAATACAGGCCGGGGTCGTCGGCAAATTGCGGCAGCGCTTCGCGCGCGTGCGGCTCGGTGTAGCAGCGGCCCAGGTGGGCAATGACCAGCACAATATTAGGGTAGCGTTCCCGGATCTCGCGAATCTCGCGCACGTTATCCGGCTGGCTCAGGCGACCCGCTTTAGGCACGTGGAGGGTCACCCAGGCGTGGCGGCCGTTAGCGACCTCCAATACATGGTGCGGCAGGAACTCAAAAATGCTCGCCTCCAGATGCCGGTCGCGGGTCTCAGGATCGGAGCTGATCATCGAGTAATATGGCTTGAGGCCGATAACGCCGGGCGTGGCCAGCAGCCCGGCCACGAGGTCCTGCGACCATTGCGGCCGGAGCACCGCCAGGCTGTGCCAGCCCCGCTGGGCGCATTCCTGCCGGACGTAGCTGTTCTCACCTTCAATGTCAAAGTCGAGCTCCGGCAGGCCAAAGGCCACGCAGCCAAAGTCCCGTCCGGGAAAGACCATGCGGTGACATTGCTCAAAGGTCAGCGCGTCGATCGGCTCAAGCACCTCGTTAACCCAGTACTGACGGCGCTTTGTCTCGGTCATCGGCCGCAGGCGGAACTGGGGGTGCACCATGTGCGTGTGCGAATCCACGATGCGACGCGGAAGCCAGCCTTCAAGGTGCTCCGCCCAAAAGGCACGGTCCACGTCCGTGTAGCTCCATACGTGATGCAGCGGGATGGGGTTCATCCGGCGCCGCCCTCCAGCAACGGCAGAGAACCGAGGTAAGTTTCGTACGCCGCCCGGTAAGCAACCGCGTCGGCGCCGGGTTCAACCCGACTTGCCGACGGCGCCATTGCCTCGGCCAAGGCCGCCAACGGTGTCGCGCGCTCGCACAGCCCCCGGGCAATGATCGCGGCACCGAGCGGGCTGCCAGCCCCGCTGCCGAAGCAGGCCAGCGGCAATTCTGTTACCGAGGCCAGGAGCCGGGGCGTAACCCGGCTGGTGGCGGCACTGCCGCTCAGCACCAGGCGTTCGACCGCCAAGCCAGCCCTGCGCAGCAGGCCAATGTGGCGCCTGAGTTCATAACCCAATCCTTCCAGCACTGCTCGGACGATGTGGCCGGGCCCGTGGGATAACTGCAATCCCGCAAGCCGCCCCTTGGTACCGGGCGCCAGCCCGGCCGGCCGCAGCGCGGTGAGAAACGGCCAGCACTGCACGCCATCACTGCCTGCCGGCGCTGATGCGAGAAGCCGATCCACTTCCTCGCCAGCCGCCCGCTTGTGTCCGGCAAGTTCCAGCGCCCAAGCCACGGCGGAGCCGCCGTTGATCAGCGAGAGGATTTGGCCCCAAAGATCTTCCACGACGTGGTGACACACGAACGCATCTGGAGTGGCCGGCGGCCCGCAGGTGGCGCTGACGGCTAGCAGCACCCAGGCAGTGCCAGTTCCCACCATCATCGTGCCCGCCTGCACCGCCCTGACGCCGAGAGCCGCAGCGTACTGGTCATGGACCGCCGCCGAGACGGGAATGCCGGCGCGCAGGCCTACGGCCTGGGCCACGGACGCCAACAAGCCACCCGCCGGCACCCGCTGGGAAAGGAGGGCCGGCAACTGCGCCGAATTAATCCCCAAGCGCGCCAGCAGTTCGGGGTCATAATCCCGCCGGACGGGATTGTACAGCAGTGCCAGCGAGCACGAGGTGCCGTCGTGTGCCGGACGGCCACAGAGGCGCGAGACGATGACGTCGCCGACGAAGCCGATGCGGTTGGGGGCGGCCAGCGCTTCGGGGTTCTCGTCCCGAAGACGCAGCAGTTGGCCGAGGGCGAATGCCGCGCTGCCATGGCCGATCCGCTGCGCAAACCATTGCGGCCCCAACTCCGAAGTGAGTGAATTGCCGAAGGGAGTCCAACGCTCGTCGAGCCAACTGATCACCCGCGCCGCCGGCCGGCCCTGCGCGTCCAGTATTTGCAGTGCGCCGCCCTGGCTGGAAACCCCAATGGCCTGGATGTCCGCGGGGGCAGCCGCACGCACGGCTTCCTTCACCGCGGTCAGTGTTGCGGTCCAGATTTCCTCGATGTTCTGCTCCACGCCACCCGTGCCGACCTCATAGAGCGGCACAGCACAGGCGCCTTCACCGAGGGGTTGGCCCGCGAAGTCGGTGACCAGCGCCTTGACGTTGGTGGTGCCCAAGTCCAGACCGAGAAGCATAGCTCAGACCTCGATGTACTCGGCGCCGAGGAGCCCGGCGGCGAACCGCAGCCGCTGCCGCGCGTCGCCGCAAATGACCGCATTATGGTGGGGCCCGCCGGCGGTGGCATAGGCGGTGAGGAATCGGCACACGTCGCCCGCGAGGGGCTTGAGCTTCGAGTGCGGCACAAAAAATCCCGGCAGCGGGCCGAAGTCCTCAATCGCCGCCGCCGCCGCAATCAAGCGCCATTTGCCGCCGGGCCCGGGTGTCAGCGCGACCAGGGTGGCCGGACCTGGGGCGAAACTGGTCACCAGCGCCAGTTGCCTGCCGCGCGTGCGGGTGATGGGCGCGGGTCGGGCCACCAGCGGGATGCGGCGGTCGCGCCGGGCCATCGCTGGGTTGGCCTCACCCATATGACTAAGGAACAGACTCGCATCGGCGAAACCGATCGTAAATATCTCCGTGAAGCTGGCCGGCGGCTGAAGCCAGCTGAAGAAGGCCGTCGCCGCCGCGGCGATGAGGTCCCCTTCCCCGCCGAAGCCGACACCCTCCGCCATCAACCGGCTGGCTGCCACGAACGGTAGGGTCTGCGTGCGCTCATCCTCACCAAAGGCCGTGAATTGGTAGGTCAGCGCCTCCAGCCGATGGTCGGCCACCATGCCCCGCAACGCGAGCTCCGCCCGAGCTGTCAGCGCCAGGTCCTCCTCGGTAAGGTCTGGCGCGACGTCATAGCTGGCCCGGTAATCCGCCACCAGCCGCGCCACCTCAGTGCCGGGGGCCACCGCCGCGCGGTTGATGTAGTCCTCGACAGTCAAATTGGTCCAGGCGCAGCCTAACGTCGCCGCCAGGTGCGTTGTGTCCACAGCAAAATCCCCCATGCCCGGGAACGGGTAACCCAGGCTGCCAATCCTGGCCGTGCCCAAACGCCTGACCGCCCCGGCCGCCGCGAAGAAGTCGCCAAGCTCCCGGAGCCCCGCGGGGTCGTTGTCCGGGCTGGTGACGTAGTGAAAGCGCACGCCAGCGCGAGTCAAGACATTTGCCAGGTCTTGCGTACCGTGGACGCCGTGGTTATCCACCATGTGGGTTAGCGTGAAGGCCTGGTCCACGCCGCGCAGCTCCTGGGTGTTCCAGATAACGATGGGCAGCCGCGCGCGACGCAGTGCAGGCAAAGCCAGTTGGCTGGGCGAGTAGGTCAGCAAAACCACCAGCAGCGCGTCCGCACCTGCCGTTTCCAACTCAGCCACCACTTGCTCAATGTCCTCGCGCCGAAACACGGCCCGGGTGAAAAGGAGGTCGGCCTCACGCTGCAACGCGGGGATTACCGCGCGGCGCAGCCACGCTTCCCTCGCCCCCCGCAGGTCGGGCAGCAGGTTTTCATATAATTCGAGCGTCAGGGCCAGCAGGCCCACCTTTGGTCGCACGTTATGTTTCATAGTTTGGATGGCCGCTCGAACCGGCCACACCGAGCCGGGGCGCGGTGATTACGGCGGAGACGCCGCCCCAGGGCCAGCGTATTGGAACCAAATGACATAGACATACAGGGCCGCCATCATGCCGATGAAAATGGCCCACCACAGGAACAAGTTGCGCACGCCCCGGTTTCGTTCCCGCTCCGATGCGGGCAATTTGGCCACGTTCCATGACCAGATTATACCGCGGATCCGCTCCGCGTTGGGCGGCCGGGTGAGCAGCGAGACCACCACCAATAACGCCATCGAGGTCAGCCACACCACCAACGTACGATTCAGCCAGTTGTCGAATGGTATCAACCATGGAACGTGTTTGAACAGGTAATACTCCACCAGCCCCGTGTAGGGAAAACCGAACAGCAGCACGAACGTCGCAGCCGCCCCGGTGGTGCGCCGCCACAGCACCCCGAGCAGGAACACCGCAGCGATCGGCGCCGCCACCCACGCACCTACGTTCTGGATAAGGAGGAATACCCCGAGTTGCCGCCGGCTGAACCAGATGGCCAGCACCGTCGCCACCGCCAGGATGACAAATGCGCTCAACCGCCCGACCCGCACCAAGTGCGCCTCCGACTGGCCGCCGCCGAAGAATGGCTTGTAAAGGTCCATGGTGAAGACCGTGCTGCTGGAATTGAGCACCGAGCTGATGTGGGACAACATACCGCTGGCCAGCCCCGCCATGACCACACCGCTCAACCCCGCCGGCACGAGCTCCCGCACCAGCGACGGGAACGCCTGGTCGGTGTCCTTGAGACCCGGGAACAGCTTGAAGGCCACGATCCCCGGGATTACCACCAGCAGCGGCAGCAGGATCTTCATGAACCCCGCAAAGACCACGCCCATCCGCGCATCCCATTCGCTGCGTGCGCCCAGGCAGCGCTGCACGATAAACTGGTTGGTGCAGTTGTACCACACACCCACCGACAAGAAAATGGACCAGACGCCCAGCCACGGGTATTCCTTGTCCGTGATTGGGTAGATGATCTTGAACTTCTCCGGCGCTGACAGCATGAGCGCATGCAAGCCGCCCACCTCATGCAGCCCAACCACCGTCACGATCAGCCCCCCGGCCATCATCACCACAAACTGCAAGAAGTCCGTCCACGCCACGGAGATGAGCCCGCCGTAAATGGTGTAGCTGCCCGCCAGGAGCGCCAGGCACACGATCGTCACGGTTTCATCCAGGCCGAACATTCCTTTCATCGCCTTTGCCCCGGCCAGCATGACCACTGCCATTTGGGCCACGATCCAGAGCACCAGCGAGCAGACCGCAAACAGGTAACGGCAGGTCCGGTTGTAGCGCCGCTCCAAGAACTCCGGCATCGTGTAAAGCCCGCCCCGGATGTAGAAAGGTAGGAATACCCAGATCAACGCCGAGAACGTGAACCAGTTGCCCCACTCCCACTGCGCCACGACAAAACCCACCGCGTAGGCCACGCCAATCATCCCGATGAAGTGCTCCGTGCTGATGTTGGCGGCGATGATAGACCCGCCGATCGCATACCACGGCAGACGCTCCCCGGCCAGAAAGTAGCCCCGCGCGTTGGCCGCCTTGCGTCGCGCCACCCAAAGCCCGAGCGCGATGTTCGCTGCCAGGTAGAGGGCGAAGAGGATGAAGTCAATCCCGTGCGTCATTGACCCTCACGCGCGTTCATGGTCCGGATGCGCTCGCATGGGCCCGAGGTTTGCGAGGTTTGCTCCTCTCGTCAACCATTCCTTGACTCGGAATTGGGAAGCGTTTCTCACCAGGGAGCGATGAGCATCGCTCGACTGGGTGAGGTCTATACGGTGGCTGGGTCGGGCTGGGCGGAGGAGGAGAGGCCGGTCCCAGCACGGTAGCTGCGCCACAGCCGGAGCGGCAACAGACCAAGGACAATCACCATTACCTGGCTGGCGAAGAAGAGCATCAGCCACTTGAAGGCGGCATCCATGAACCCGTAGGAGTGGAGGCCGATGCCCAGCATGTTCACGCCGAACCACGAGAAGCTGGTCACCACGTTGCCGAAAACGGCCAGATTCATGATACCGCGGTCGCGCAACAGGTTGCCCCAGCGGGCGTGGAGGATGATCGCATTCCACAACACGATAAGCAGCGCTCCGTTTTCCTTCGGGTCCCAGCCCCAGAACCGGCCCCAGGATTGGTCGGCCCAGATGCCGCCCAGAACGGTGCCTACGAAGCTGAACAGAGTGGTGAAGCAGATGATGCCGTAAACCATTGTGCCAAGCGCCTGGCCCAACGTCACAGGCAGGGCGTCGTGGCAGGGCGCGCCTGCGGACGCAGGCGGCGCGCTCGGCGACCGCGCCCTGCCCACGGGGTGAGAGAGGAGGGGGGTGAACACGCCGAGGAATATGTAGATGATCGCCAGCAACCCGGCAGCGAAGGCGGCGGAATAACCCAGGGTGATGGTAATGACGTGCGTCGCCAGCCAGAAGTTGGTGTCGAGCACCGCGCGCAGCATCTCCATAGTGTCTCCGCCGAGGGCGAGATTGTGAGCGATGGTCAGCGTCACGAAGCCCGCCAGCGAGGCGACCACACTGCCGATGCCCACACGGTAGATACGCTCCAGGACCAGGCCCAGCAGCATGGCGCCCCAGCCGATGAAGATGGCGGACGAGTAGAGGTTGGTGACCGGCGGGCGGCCTTCGAGCGCCATGCGGAACACCAGGCCGAAGGTATGGACCAGCCCGGCGATAAGCACGAGGTAAAAGGCCGAGCGGCGCAGCGCCTCGGACCACCCGGGCGCCAGGCCGAACGTGAGCAGCGCGCCCCAGGCCAGCACGAAGGCACAGAGATAGATGATCATCGCGTGCAGGAACGGCTTGACATTGTTGAAGTAGTACTCGGCGCGGCCCTTGCGCACCTCGCCATCGAATCGCGGGGCCAGCCATTGCCGGTAGGTCTCCACCACACGGTTGAAGCTGGGCGCGTCGTGCCGGCGGTAGGCCGTGGCCAGGGCGGCGAAATTGGTCGCCGCGGGATGCAGAGCGCCACTGTGGGCGCTCTCCAGCAGGCTGGCGCCCAGGGTCTGCCAATCATCGCGGGCCCGAGCGGAATCCAGCGGCGGCACCGTTAGTGCATATCCGTGCCGCGCCATCATGCGAAAGTTCTGCAGAGGCCGAGCGATGCGCTGGAGGGCTTGCCGGTCAAAGTCCTTGTCGCCGGCGTTGGCGTGCGCCGCGGCCAGGGCGGCTCCCAGGTTTTGCTGGAAGACAGCCAGCTCATGGGCGAAGTCGTCCACGCCCTCCGGTTGGAGTGTGAACTTGAGCCGGCGGTAGAGGGAGAGGGCGTTGGCCAGTTTGAGCACCTGCTTTTGGAAGGTGGACTGTTCGCCGGACTTGGCCTCGCCAGCCTTGCGGGCCTGCTGGTCAATCTCCTCCAGCATCGGCTTGAGGTCGTTAAAGGAGTAATAGCGCAGGCCCGATTTCTCAATACCTTTGTCCTGGAGCTTGAGTTCGCCGAGGAGCTCGGCGTGGTGGATGAGAAAGATGGGGCGGGTATCGGCGACTTCGGGCCGGGTCGCGGTTTCGAGCAGCCATTCGGTCGCCCGGAGTTTTTTGGGGTGATACCAGAATTTCCAGAACGGCACTTGTTCGAGTGGCAGGTCACCGGTGCTGCGTATTTGCAGCAGGGAGTTGCGGGCGACCGAGTCAAAGGGCTGGATGCGGCCGTTGAGCAGCACCGGCAGGCGGCCGAAAGCGCGGACGTGGTATTCACCGTCGCGCTTGGGGAGAAAAACGGCCACGATCTCGGCGCCGAACAGGGCGACGAAAAACCAGGGAACGAGCCGGAGGAGGAACTTCATGCGGTCCTCCGTTGGAAGGCGAAGCCGAGGAGGTGGACCGTGAATTGGACGATCAGCCCCAGGCCTACCAGCACGCAGGAGAGGTAGGGCGTCAGCCAGCTTGGGTTGCGGACCACTTGCAGGATGCTGCCGTGATTATCCGGGTCGAAGCCGGATTGGTAGTAGGTTTCGCCCGCATAACGCAGCGGATTGTTCATGTAAATGAGGACCTCGCGCTTCTCGCCGGTGTCCGGACGGTGAAGCAGAACGCGACTGGAGAAGTTCTTCGGGATCTCCGTGCCCGGGTAGACATCGTGGGTGAATTTCAGCAGTTGGATGCTGTAGGGCTTGTAATGCCTGCGGGGCCGCAGGGCGAGTTGGTAGGTTCGGCGATCGTAGGTGAAGCCCTGGGGCTGATCAACATACTCGGACACCAGCCAGGTGCCGAGCGAGCCCTGGTTGGTCTCGATCTCAATCACCGCAGCCGGCACATCACGCCGGTCCATCTCCGTCACCCGAGGAAGCTCGGTGACAATCGCGCGCAAGCCGGCGTCCTTGGTCGCCGCCGGGGACTCGGAGGCGTCGGCCGCTCGCTCGCGTACGTTCGCGTTGGCAAAGTAACGCTTCACCCGCACCGTGAAGGGCAGCCCGACCGGCCGGATGGTCTTCTGCCTAGCCAATGTGTCCTGCGGGATGGCGACGACACGGTCGGCATTCGGATCAGTGGTATCCACCATTGCGAGCTCGGCTTCGCGTTGCGTTTCCGAGTAGTTCTTGGTTTCGCACTCGCGCAGGTGCAGGATGCTCTCGCGCGAAAGCAGGTCTGTCAGAAGCTGGCCGAGCAGCAGCAGGACGAGGCCGCCATGCACCATCCAAAGCCCAATCCGGCTGACCGAGAGTGTGAAACACTTGATCTGCGACGCGATGAGGTTGAGCAAGAGGACGCCGCCGATGAGGTAGCCGCCCGGGAACACGGGCACGCGCCACGCGGCGCCTTTGGGGCTCCAGTAGATAATGAAACTGCGGAAGAACTCGTTCTGTGCCTTGTAAAGACCGAGTTCGACTTGCGCGAGCGTGCCCCAGAACACCAGCACCAGCGCCAGCGCCAAGCAGACCACCGTCAGCCGCATCGAAGTAAAGAAGCGGATGAGCCGGTCGAGCATTGCGTCCAGGGCCATGGGAACGGGCTGGCTCTAGTTGGTGCCCGGCTGCGTGTGGCCGCCGTCAATCGGGGGATGGTCGGGAGGCAATTGCGCCTGGGGGCTGGCGGGTGGGAATCGCACGGACTTGAGAAAACCGATAAACGCGGATTTCTGCTGCGCCACAAGGGCTTCCTCGCCGGTCATCTTGAAGAACCAGGCTACGCCGTCGCGACGAGCGATGGCCGCGAGGATGCAGGTCTTATCGCCCGAGCCGGCGTTGGTCCCGGCTTGCTCGTAGAGTTGGGCGGGCTGGCCGGCGATTTCGACCGGTTGGGCCAGTTTGGCTAGCTCCTCCTCGGATACCCCCGGCAATCCGACCTGGCCGCGCCAGCGGTTGACGTTGGCCAGGTCGCTCCCCGCCAGGCCGGGCAGCGGAACGACGCTCACATCGGCTTGTTCACCGTCCTGGCCGGAAACCTGGAAGGAGGCGACGCGCATCTGGCCTGGAGGCGCCTCCCGCCAATCGGGCGGGCGGGTATATTCGAACATAGGGGCCGCGCCCGAGGTGTCGGGGTGGCCGGGAGGCAGGGCCGGAGAAGGGGCCACCGCAGGTTCCTTGGCCACGCGGTATTCCTGGACCTGGCTGCGGTCGCATCCGGCAAGCACCGCAGTGGTGAACACAAGAACCCATCGCGCGCAGGATGGGAGACATCGCCGACTGGTCAATAACTTCACCTTCTGTATCTACAAGCGTTTCCCCGCCCGCGCAAGCCAGTTGTCCCGCAGCCACGCTGAACCTAATCCCCATCGCGTTGCGGAACCAACTCACCCAGCGGTGAAAGAGGCAGCGGCAGCTATCGTGCCTGCCGCTACTGTCCGGAGTGGCGGCAGTGCCGAGATCTACCCTGTGGCAGGACGGCTAATAATGCTTGTTTTCGCGCCTCGAACGGGTTATGCATCTGGCCTCCTATGCAAGCGACGACCACTTGGCATCGCCTTAACATCGCGTTTTGGATTTTGATCGTGCTATTGCTGGCCGGCGTGGGTTTGGCGCTGTGGGCGGCCAACGCCCGGGCAACCGCCGATACGCGCTCCGAGCAGTTGGCGGCCGCCCGGTCCAGCATCACCTACAAAGGGGTGCTCATCAGTGACACGGTTCGCGGCCTGTTGTTGGATCCAGGCAACCAATTGGAGCTGCAATACAAGCGCGAAGCCGAGGATGCCTTGACCAACCAACTTAACTCCATCCAAGCCACCTTCGCCGAACACCCGGGCCTCGTTCAAGCAGTGAGCAACCTGAACCACTTCTCCTCCCGCACCCTGGCCGACTTTCACCAGCAGGTGCTCGACACTGCCGCCCGGGGTGACAGTGCCGCCGCCACCTTGCTCTACAATAAGGAATACCCGGATATTCGCAATGCGCGCCGGAAGCTCTTTGACGACTTGACGGCTGAGATAGACTCGTTGCGCAGCGCGGAATCGAAGCGCGCCGGGCTGCTCGGGTGGGTAGGCCTGGCGCCCATACTCATTCTGCTCCTAGCCATCCCCATTGTGGGCCGCGTCCATTCTGCCACCGTCACCCGACCGCTCAATCGCCTGGTGGCAGCCCTCGAACGCATGCGCCAAGGTGATTTCACCGAGCGCCTGACGGTCACACGGCAGGATGAGTTTGGCATCCTGAGCGAGAACCTCAACCGCGTGGCGGATAACCTGTCCGACCTCGTGGGCCAGGTGCAGCGCTCGGGCATCCAAGTCAACACCACCGCTACGGAGATCGCCGCAACAGCACGCGAGCAGCAGACCACCGCCCACGAAATCGCCACCACGACCGCTGAGATCGGCGCCACCTCCAAGCAGATTTCCGCCACCTCCAGGGAGTTGGTCAAAACCATAAGCGAGGTCAACGAGGTCTCCGAACAAACGGCCGACCTCGCCGGCAGCGGACACACGGCCATCACGCGCATGGAGACCACCATGCGCCAAATCGTGGAGGCTGCCGCCGCCATCACCGCCAAGCTGTCCGTGCTCAGCGAGAAAACGACCAACGTCAACTCCGTCGTCACCACCATCACCAAGGTGGCCGACCAGACCAACCTGCTGTCGCTCAACGCCGCCATCGAGGCCGAAAAGGCCGGCGAATACGGCTTGGGCTTCGCCGTGGTGGCCATGGAAATCCGCCGCCTGGCGGACCAGACCGCCGTGGCCACCTTCGACATCGAGAAGATGGTAAAGGAGATGCAATCGGCCGTCGCCGCCGGGGTGATGAGTATGGACAAGTTTTCGGAGGAGGCACGCCGCGGGGTGGAGGAAATCCGGCAGGTGAGCACCCATTTGGCGCAGATTCTCCACCAAGTCCAGACGCTCACGCCGCGGTTCCAGACGGTGAACGAAGGCATGAACGCTCAGGCCACCGGAGCCCAGCAGATCAGCGACACGCTGACGCAACTGACCGAAGCCTCGCAGCAAACAGCAGAGTCCCTGCGCCAGTCCAACCTGGCGATCGAGCAATTGAACAGCGCTGCCCGCGGCCTGCAGGTGAGTGTGGCCCGGTTCAAGCTGCCCAGCTAGCCATGCTGTTTCTGCTCTTCCAACTGGACCAGGACCGCTACGCACTGGAGGCCAGCCGCGTGGTCGAGGTCGTCCCGCTGTTGGAGATGAAGCAACTGCCCGAGGCGCCCCGCGGAGTAGTCGGGATCTTCAATTATCGCGGCCGTCCAGTGCCCGCCGTGGACCTGTCGGCGCTGACCCTGGGCCAGCCAGCCCGGGAGCGGTTCAGCACGCGGATCATCATCGTCAATTACCCGGACGGCGGCGGGACCAACCGGCTGCTCGGACTGATTGCCGAGCAGGCCACCGAGACGATGCGCAGAGACGCCAAAGACTTCCTGGACTCGGGCGTCAAACTCGACCACGCACCTTATCTGGGCCCTATCCTCATGGACCAGCAGCGCCCGGTCCAGTGGATCTACGAACAACGCCTGCTCTCGGATTCCGTGCGCAACAGCTTGTTCGCGGAAACCGCCGCACATGAAGCAGATTGAACAATTGCTCCGGCAGACGATGGGCCTGAGTGGCGCCGCCCTGGGCCCCACGGGCATCCAGCGCGCGGTTCGGCACCGGATGCGGAGCCTTGGCCTGAAGCGAGTGGAGGATTACCGACAACTGCTCCCAGCCCCGCGCGGGGAATGGAGCGAGTTGGTGGAGTTAGTGGTGGTCCCCGAATCCTGGTTCTTCCGCGAGTCCGAGGCAATTGCGGCGTTTACGCGCGCGGTGACCGGGGCCTGGCTGCCCGCCCACCCGCATGCTTCGCTACGGGTGCTGAGCCTGCCCTGCGCAGCGGGGGAAGAACCCTATTCGCTGGCGATCGCCCTGCTGGAGGCGGGGGTGCCGCCCAGCCGGTTCCAAATCGAGGCGGGGGACATCAGCACACGCGCGTTGGCTGCGGCCCAGCGGGGCGTTTACCGCGGGAATGCCTTTCGCGGCAAGGACCTCTGGTACCGCGACCGCTATTTTCAGCAGGCCAAAGACGGCTTCGTGCTGGCCCCGGCGGTGCGGCAGTGTGTGCGCTTCTTCCAGGCCAACCTATTGAGCGACACTTTCCTGCCCGGACACGGGGTTTATGACTTCGTTTTCTGCCGCAACCTGCTCATTTACTTCGACGCGCCGACCCAGCGCAATGTGTTGGCCCGACTGGAGCGCTTGCTGGCGCCTGGCGGAATTCTATTTGTCGGGCCGGTTGAACGACCGATGGCTTTGGACTTCGGTTTGGTCAGCGCCAACCTCTGCTCGGCCTTCACCGTCCGCCAACCTGGGCGCGCCCCCCGCCGCCCGAAGCCCCCCCGACCGCTGAACCGTCAAGTTCCCGCACCACAGCTCCCGGGCAACGGCGGACCCAAACCGGGTCCCCTGCCCGGAGCCGACCTGGACGCCGCGCTCCGCCACATCCAAGCCGGGCGCCTAAAGGAGGCCGCTGAAATATGCGAGTCCCGCCTGCTACGGGACCCGGCGTGCGCCCAGGCGTATTATCTGCTCGGGCGGGTGCGTGAGGCCGGCGGCGATCCTCGCGCGTTGGACTGCCTCCGCAAAGCCATTTACCTCGAGCCCAACCATTGTGATAGTTTAGAGTGGATGGCATATTTGCTGGAGCAGAATGGCGATTCCGGACGTGCGCGCGCGTATAAGATCCGCGCCCAGCGAATCAGGCTCAAGACATAGCCCACACTCGTGAGCACCTCCCTGCGGCAACCTGATCCCCCTGCGACGCGCGAGATCGAGGCTTGTTGGAACGAGATCGGCGTGCGTGGCAACGGCAGTTGCCCGAAGCTGGCGGAGGTGGGCCATTGTCATAGCTGTCCGACGTTCTCGGCTGCGGGCGTGCGGCTGCTCGACCGTCCGCTGGCGCCGGAATACCGGCGCGCGTGGACCGAACATTTCGCACAGCAGAAAGTGCCCCCGGCTTCCGCCAGGAAATCGGCACTGATCTTCCGCCTTGGCACGGAGTGGTTTGCGTTGCACGCGCCGGCCATTCAGGAAGTGGCCGAGCACCGGCCGGTGCATTCGCTGCCGCACCGGCGCCAGGGCGTTGTGCTGGGCCTGGCGAACATTCGCGGCGAGCTTGTGCTCTGCGTCTCGCTGGGCCGGCTGCTGGGGTTGGACCCAACACTGCCCCGCGCCAGGCGGCACCGAACCTATGAACGGCTGCTGGTGACCCAACTCGATGGCGATCGCTTCGTCTTCCCTGTCGATGAAGTTCGCGGTATCCACCGGTACCAGCCGGCGGACCTGACCGAGCCACCCGCCACCCTGGCCCGGTCTGGGCTCAGCTACACGCGAGGCATCGTGCAATGTGAGGGCCACGCCGTCGGCCTGCTCGATCCCGGGTTGCTCTTCGCCGCCCTGAACCGGAGCCTGACATGAGCAAACCCGACAGCAACGACCCAACCCAACGCTCAATGCTGGAGCTTTTCCGCGGCGAAGTCGAAAACCAGGCTAACAGCCTCAGCGACGGTTTGCTCTCGTTGGAACGCGGTTCCCGCGGCCCGGAGCAGTTGGAGATGCTCATGCGCGCCGCTCACTCGATCAAAGGCGCCGCCCGGATAGTGAATGTGAGGGCGGTGGAACGCCTCGCCCACGTCATGGAGGATTGCTTCACGCAGGCCCAAGACAGGAAGCTGACTCTGGGCCAGCCGGAAATTGACCTGCTTTTCCGTGCCGTTGATTTGCTGCAGCAGATCGCCAGGCAAGGGGAAGCGGACATCGCCCCCTGGGAGGTCGAACATGCCGCTGATATGGACGACGCGCTCAGCTCGCTGGCGCACCTGGCGCAGACCGGCAGCCTGGCCCGGCGCCCGCCGCCGGAGGAACAAGCCCTGCCGGTGCCGGTCGAAGCCCGCGGCAAGCGTGTGCCCGAGCGCGTGGTCCGGCTCGCGACCGCAAACCTGAACCGGTTGCTCGGTTTGGCGGGCGAGTCGCTGGTGGAATCGCGGTGGCTGCGCCCCTTTGCCGACTCGCTCCAGCGGCTAAGACGCCAGCAGACGGAGCTGGGTCGGACGCTGGATGACCTGCGCCAGGTCCTCCGGGAAGAGCCCGGGACCGCCCGCGGGGAGCACCAACTCGAGGAATTGGCGCGCAGTGTGGCCAGTTGTCAGCAGCTGCTGGCGGAACGCATGCAGGAGCTCGACTTGTTCGAGCGACGTTCCGCATTGCTCTCCCAGCGAATGTACCTCGAGGTGCTGCGCGCCCGCATGCGACCCTTCAGCGATTGCGCCTCCCGGTTTCCCCGCATGGTGCGGGACCTGGCCCGCGCCTTAGGCAAAAAGGTACGGCTCGAGGTCACCGGCGAAGACACCCAGGTGGATCGCGACGTCATGGAGCGATTGGAGGCCCCGCTGGCACATCTGCTGCGCAACGCGGTAGATCATGGTTGCGAACCGCCCGAGCAACGCCGGCTCGCCGGCAAGCCCCCCGAAGGCATCATTCGCCTGGAGGCGCGCCACAGCGCTGGCATGCTGCTGGTGACCGTGGCCGACGACGGCCCCGGCGTCCCATTGGAGCGCGTCCGCCAGATCGTCTTGCAACGCAAGCTGGCGCCCACTGAGGTCGTCGAGAAGCTGGCGGAGTCCGAGCTCCTGGATTACCTTTTCCGGCCGGGCTTCACTCTCAAGGAATCCGTGACCGAGATCTCCGGCCGCGGCGTTGGTTTGGACGTCGTGCAAAACATGGTTCGGAATGTGCGCGGCAACCTGCGCGTCATCACCCAGCCCGGCCGCGGCCTGCGCGTGCAACTCCAAATGCCCATCACGCTCTCCGTGGTCCGCGCCCTGCTGGTCGAGGTGGACGGCGAACCCTACGCCTTCCCGCTCAATCACATCAGCCGCGCCTTGAGACTCAGTCGCGAGCGCGTCGAGAAGCTGGAAAACCGCTACCACTTCCCCCTCGCTGGCCACCAAGTTGGCCTGGTGGCTGCTCAGCAGGTCTTTGACACGGGTGCCGCGCGGCCGTTCGGCAGCGACTTGCCCGTAGTGGTACTCGGGGAACGGAACGTCCGCTACGGCGTGGTCGTGGACCGCTTCCTGGGGGAACGCGAACTCGTCGTTCAACCACTGGACTCCCGGCTCGGCAAGATCAAGGACATCAGCGCGGCGGCAATGATGGAAGACGGCTCCCCGGTCCTCATCGTGGACGTGGACGACATGCTTCAGTCCATCGAGAAGTTGGTCGCAGAACGCCCGCTGGTCGAGCTTCCGCGCCCGGGACTCGAACTGCCCGAGCAGAAAGCCAAACGTGTCCTGGTCGTGGACGACTCGCTCACGGTCCGCGAGCTCGTCCGCAAAATCCTCACCACCCATGGCTACCTGATCGACACGGCCGTGGACGGCACGGACGGATGGAACGCCGTGCGCTCCGGTGATTATGACCTGATAATTACCGATGTGGACATGCCGCACCTGGACGGCATCGGGCTCATCGCGCTGATCAAGCGGGACCCGCGCTTGAAATCCTTGCCGATCATGGTCGTTTCCTACAAGGAGAGCGAGGAAGACCGGCTGCGTGGCATGGACGCCGGCGCCGACTACTACTTTCCCAAGGGCGACTTCAACGATGCGCTCCTCCTGCAAGCCGTCGTGGATCTCGTCGGCGAACCCGGCACATGAGAATCGCGCTGGTCAACGACGTTATGGCCGCGGTCGAAGCGATGCGCCGCGTGGTCCTGCACACGCGTGAACATCAGATCGCCTGGATTGCGCGCGACGGCGCCGCCGCGGTCGAGCTCAACGCCCGTGACACACCGGACCTCATCCTGATGGACTTGATCATGCCGGGCATGGATGGAGTGGAAGCCACGCGCCGCATCATGGCGCGCAATCCATGCGCCATTGTAGTGGTCACTGCCAGCGTCACCAGCAACTCATCGAAGGTGTTCGAAGCGATGGGCGCTGGCGCCCTGGATGCGGTCAATACGCCAGTCTTCGATTCTCCGGAAGCCAGTGCTGGCGCGACAGCTTTGCTGAGCAAGATTGAGACTATCGGCAGGCTACTGGGCGCCAATCAGAGAAAGCCCCGCCCGATACCCACCCAGCGCGCCGCCTGTTCCCTGGCCCCCGGTCAGCCGCGCCTGGTAGGCATCGGCGCCTCCGCCGGCGGCCCCACGGCGCTGGCTCGAGTCCTGGCACATTTGCCAGCTGACTTCCCCGCACCGATCATCATCATTCAGCACGTGGACATGCAATTCGCCAAGGGCCTCGCGGCTTGGCTGGACGGCCAGTCCCGCCTCCACGTGCGTGTGGCCCGCGAGGGCGATCGCCCGCAAGCCGGCACCGCCCTGCTGGCCGGGCAGGACAATCATCTCGTTTTCGCCAGTCCGTCCCGCTTGGTTTACACCAGCCAGCCGGCCGACTGCGCCTGGCATCCCTCTGTTGACCAGTTCTTCAAGAGCGCGGCGCAATTCTGGCCTGGGGACGTCATCGGCGTCGTGCTGACCGGCATGGGCGCTGACGGCGCGGAAGGGCTGCGCGCCCTGCGCGCCAAAAATCATCACACGATTGCTCAAGACCAGTCCAGCAGCGCCGTTTATGGCATGCCCGCCGCCGCTGCCAGGCTGGGCGCCGCGAGTGAAATTTTAGCGCTCGACAAAATCGCCGCCAGGCTCACGAATATAGTCACAGACAAGATTTCATCGCATGGCTGACGAAGGCACCAGCTTCACCATAAAGCCGGCCCAGGAACACCCGGCGTTCCCGGGCGAGCACCACGTGATGGTGCTGCTCGTGGATGACCAGGCCCTGGTTTGCGAAGCCGTTCGCCGCGCCCTGGCGAACGAGTTCGATATTGATTTCCATTACTGCGCAGATCCTCGCGAAGCAATTGCGGTCGCTAACCAGATCAAGCCCAGCGTTATTCTTCAGGACCTTGTGATGCCCGGCGTGGATGGCCTCACCCTGGTCAAGCAATTCCGCGCCAACCCGGCCACACAGAATACCCCAATCATTGTTCTCTCGACGAATGAGAACCCGCACGTCAAAGGCAACGCCTTTGCCCTCGGCGCCAACGATTACCTGGTCAAGCTCCCGGACAAGCTTGAATTGGCCGCCCGCATCCGCCATCACGCCAAGGCCCACCTCAACCTGGTCCAGCGCGACGCCGCCTATCGCGCGCTTCGTGAAAGCCAGCAGCAGCTCATCGAAAGCAACGCCGCGCTCATCTCCCTCAACCAGAAACTCGAGGAAGCCACCATGGCCAAGTCCCAGTTCCTGGCCAACATGAGCCATGAAATCCGCACCCCAATGAACGGCGTGATCGGCATGACCGGCCTGCTCCTGGACACCGAGCTGACCGACGAACAACGCGACTATGTCGAGGCCACCCGCAGCAGCGCCGAGGCTCTGCTGACTATCATCAACGACATTCTCGACTTCTCCAAGATCGAGTCCGGCAAGCTCGAGTTGGAGCATCATCCCTTCGACCTTTATACCTGCCTCGAGGAGGCACTGGATTTGCTCGCGCCCAAAGCGGCTGAGAAGAACCTTGATCTGGCCTACCTGGTGGATGACGCCATTCCCAAGATCCTGGTCAGCGACGTCACCCGGCTGCGGCAGATCCTCGTCAATCTCATCGGCAACGCCGTCAAGTTCACTCCCCAGGGAGAAGTCGTCATTGAAGTCACCCCTGCCGACCACACCGTGCGAACCATCCCCGCGGGCCAGGAGCATGACACGGAGTTTCTCCGGCACCCGGAGCAGTGGCTGCTCCACTTCACCGTACGCGACACTGGCATCGGCATTGCACTGGACAAACAGGGTCGTCTTTTCAAGTCCTTCCAGCAGGTGGATGCCTCCACCACGCGCCATTACGGCGGCACCGGCCTGGGGCTGGCCATTTGCAAACGCCTGTCGGAGCTCATGGGAGGGAGGATCTGGGTCGAGAGCGAGGCCGGCAAAGGCGCCGGCTTCCACTTCACGATCTCGGCCAGGGCAGCCGCCGCTACTGCTCCGCCTGCCTGGCGAAACCCGCAGCCCCAACTCATCGGGAAGCGCCTGCTGGTTATCGAAGACAATCCCACCAACCGGCGCATCATCGTGGAACGCGGCCAGCAATGGGGCATGACGGTGGAAACTGCCGCCAATCGCCGCGACGCCTTGTCACTGCTCGGCAAAGGGGACCTGTTTGACGCGGTCATCCTCGACCTGGAACTGCCAGAGAATAGCGGATTGTCTCTGGCCGAGCAAATCCGGAAGCAACCCGCCGGGCGCTACGTGCCCCTGCTTATGCTTTCCTCAATGCGCTCAGGCGGCGAAGAGGCGCGCCCGCTGCCGGGTGGGATTGCGGTCGCCATCCACAAGCCCATCCGCCCGGGCCAGTTGCTCGACGCGCTCTGCCGCGCCTTGAGCGTTCAAGTCCAGCGCGAGAAGAAGCTGCCGGCCAAACCCGCGCTCGATCACGACCTTGCTCAACGCATGCCCCTGCGGGTGCTCCTGGCCGACGACAATCCCATCAATCTGAAAGTTGGCATCAGCGTCCTGAGTAAGCTGGGATACCACGCCGACACTGCCAGTAACGGCCTCGAAGTCCTCAGATCTCTCGAACAGAATGCTTACGACCTGCTCTTCCTGGACGTGCAGATGCCGGAGATGGACGGCCTGGAAACCGCCCGCCAGATTTGCCGGCGCTGGCCGGCCGATAAACGCCCCCGCATCATTGCCATGACCGGCAACGCGCTGGTTGGGGACCGCGAACGATGTCTGCAGGCGGGCATGGATGATTACATTACCAAGCCCGTGCGGGTCAATGAACTGCAGGCGGCGCTGGAACGCTGGGGTCCCACCAAAGCCAGAAAGTCCGAGACGGCATTCCTGTCCCGCATCAAATCCATCCCGGCGGATGCCCTGCTCGACCAGGCCATAGTTGCCGATTTGCGCAACGTGCCTGCCTCCAACGGCATGAGTATGCTCCAGGAACTCATTGACGTTTTCCTTGAGACGGCCCCCCCGCGCATTGCCCAAATTGGCCAGTCCATTAACGATGGACCAATGCTCGCCTTCCATGCGCACGCGCTGAAGGGCATGAGCCTCGAGCTGGGCACCAAACGCATCATTGAGCTATCCCAGAAGCTCGAGGACTGTGGCCGCGGCAGGAATGTCCTCGGCGCCCCCGCCTTGTTCCAGCAACTCCAGGAGGCCTTCACCCAGACCAAAGCCCAGCTTCTCACGCTTCGCTGCCAATAAACCTCCCGCCCGTCGCCCGCCCCTATGCCTGCCATCCCCGACCGTCTGCACCCCGGTGACACCATTGGCATCGTCGCCCCGGCCAGCGCGCCGCCGGACCCAAAGAACGTTGACCGCTCCGTCGCCGCGCTGGAGCGCCTCGGTTTCAAGCCCAAGCTCGCGCCCAACGTCCGTCGCCGGTGGGGCTTCCTCGCCGGCAGCGACCGTGACCGCGCGGGCGACCTGATGAGGATGTTCGCCGACCGCAAGGTCAAAGCCATCATCTGCGTCCGCGGGGGCTACGGCAGCTCGCGCCTCCTCCCGTTGCTCGATTACCGGGTCATCCGCGCCAACCCGAAGATCTTCGTCGGCTACAGCGACATCACCTCGCTTCACTGCGCCTTCCTGCTCAAAGCCGGACTCGTCTCCTTCCACGGCCCGATGCTCAACTCGGACATCATCAAGCAGGACATGCCCGGCTTCACACTGCGAAGCTTCCTCAAGACCCTCATGCAGCCGACCGCGCCAGGCAGCATCTGCGACGGCTACAGGAGGAAGACCGTCACCGTGTTGCGCCCCGGCGTTGCCTCCGGCCCGCTGGTGGGCGGCAACATCACCCTGCTCTGCGCTGCCCTGGGCACTCCCTACCTGCCCGACTTCAAGAAGCGCATCCTCTTCTTCGAGGACCTCGACGAAGTCCCTTACCGCTTCGATCGAATGCTGACCCAGCTTCTCAATGCCGGACTCCTCCAGCAAGTCGCCGGCATCGCCATTGGCATCAACGCCGGCTGCAAAGACCCCAAAGCCCGGTACGCAAGGGAATACCGCCAGACGCTGGAAGACGTCTTCCGGGAAAGGCTGCTCCCACTCAAAGTGCCCCTCGTCACGGGCTTGCCGTTTGGCCACATCCCCCTCAACGCCACACTGCCGATCGGCGTGCGCGTCACTCTCGACGCAGTCAAAGGCGACCTGCGCATCACCCAGCCCGCCGTAAAGTAGCCCCGCCACTCCCTCGGGCTGACACGCCCGCCCGAGCAGGACCTTTCGGCCCTTTGGCTTCAATCTTCCCTGCCTGCCTCCTGCACGCGGATCAGGCGCCGCAACAGGATCAGGCCCACCGGAGCGATGGTGGCGGTCAACGCCACATACAGCCACATCGTCTCCGAGTGCCGCTCGCCATGTTCCGGGCAATACCGCGCCAGCAGCATCCCCGAGAACGTCCCGATGAGCAGCTTCGCCAGCAGAAACGGCACGTAGGAAAGTGACGCGTAGGACGCCTCCTGCCCCTTGGGCGCAATCGCAGCCGCATACTCATAGACCCGCGGCGAGTAGAAGGCCTCGCCCACTGAGAGCAGAATGACAAACAATGCGATCATCGGGTAATAGGGATGCACACTGCCTTTCAGCCCAAGATACCCGTGGCCGAGCCAGTGACCGGGCAGGCCGTTCGCCAACGGCTCAAACCACGCCGTGGGCAATGCCATGATGAACACCGACGCGGCGGAGATAATCCCACCCAGCGTCACCATCTTATACGCCGAGATCTTCTGCGTCAGGGCGCCCACCAGCGGCACCAGGAATATGATCAGGATGCTGTTGATCGCCCAGAGCCGCCCCACCGGCGCGCCGTTACCCAGCTCGCGGATGCCGAACTTCGGATAGACGTAATACATCTGCATGAAGATCAGCTTCAGAAACGCGATCAGAATCAGGAACGCCAACAGCCGGTAAACGCCGGCTTGCTGGAACAGCTTTCGGAAAAGCCGCACTGACTCCAGCGCGGTGTCCCGCACCACCTCCAACATCGCCTGCACCATGTTGCCCCGCCGCTCCTTCACTTGCACCGGAACAACCCGCAACCCCTCGTCGGTCACCTCCACACCCACGCGCAACAGGTAAAGCAACGGCAACACGGAAATCTCCACCCCCAGGCTCGCCAGGAACAGCGCCCGGTAGGTGCTGATCTTCATGCCCACCAGCGGCAGCGTCAGCTGCCCATGCTCCCCCAGCCCCTGCCGCACAAAGTCGAACACGAAGGATGCGATCAGGAAGCCCACGTTCATCATCATGTAGAAGATGGAGAACGATATGGACCGCTGCTGCGTCGTCGTGTAGCGGCGGACAGCCGCGATCAACACCGGCGTGCTCAGCGCCTCCCCCACCGCCAGCGGGAATAAACCGCCCGCCAGCGCCAGCCACTCCACATCCACGAACACCATCACCGCGCGCGCGACAATGCAAATCCAGACCCCCAGGAAAAACGTCCGGCGCAGCCCAATCGCATCCGTCAGCGACCCCACCAGCACCGTGCACACCGTCATCAGCACCGACCACAGCGCCACCATCCCGAGCGCGTCCTGGTCGCTGTAACCAAAATCCGACGACAGCCACAGCACGATCGTCGAGTTCGCCAGCGCGTAGGCCGCCACCATCAACAGCTTGACCGCAAACGTGACCCACAATTCCCGCGCCGCACCGCCCAGCACGGTGAACTTGCCCAGGAAACCCGCGCTCGCCTGCGGAGTATTACCCATGCCGAGGTCTGGTAAGCCGCTTCAGTGTCATTGTGCGCTCGCATAAGAAACCAACCTCGGCACGGAGTAAAGCCCTAACATGCCGCGCGCCCATCACAGCGCCTCTCAGCAGGGAGTCTCACCGTATCCTCACCGTATCCTCACCGTCTCCACACCGTGGATACAACCTTGACATTTTGACGCGATTCAGCCTAACATACTGTCGTTGCCGCAGTTACGACGCAAGCATCTCGAAAACACCTGCCGAACGCGCAATCCGTCATAAGTAGCGTTTCCGCAGCTAGTTGCACAAAAACCGCAATTTCACCACCACCAAATCACCCTCCGGCGGAAACTCCTTGCGGTGCTGCAGGTAACTCTGCCGCTGCCGCAGCGTCGCGCCGACCAGATTCCCCCGATTCGCGTCCAGCTTGACTTCGACCACGCTGTAAAGCAGACCCGCCGCCGCGCCGCACAAACATGCGGGCGCATCCGCGGTTTCATCGTTTGCGCGGCCATGCCGTATCCACTACCATCGCTATATGGCCCGAAGCATGCATTTCTCGGATTGCTCATGGCCGTCGGCGCGCAAGGCCCCCCGGCACTGGCATTCCGCGGCAGGCGCGGTCCTGGTCCTGAGCGGGCTGTGCGCGTTGCCAGTCGCGGCCCAATCATCCCGCCCGGGTGTCGGCGCAATACCTTACGCCGACGCACAGGGCACCGGTGTCACCTTTCGCGTGTGGGCCCCCAATGCCACCTCGGTGAGCGTGCCGGGCGACTTCAACGCCTGGAGTACTTCCGCGAATTACCTCACGAGGGAAACCGGCACCGAATACTGGTCGGCGGACATCCCGGCCGCCCGCGCCGGTCATAAATATAAGCTCCATCTGAACAATTCGATCTGGAAGCGCGACCCCCGCAGCCGGAAGGTGGAGCATTCTGCGGGAAACTCCATTGTCTATGACCAGCAGGCGTTTCGGTGGGCGGGCGACACCCGGCTGCCGATTAATCAATCCGACCTGGTGATCTACGAAATGCACGTCGGAGCGTTTTACGACCCCACGCCCAGCAGCGGCGACCCCGGCAAATTCTCCAACGCAATCCAGAAGCTGGACCATCTCGCCGCGCTAGGGATCAACGCGGTACAGCTGATGCCAGTGACGGAGTTCGCCGGGGACTACAGTTGGGGCTACAACCCAGCCGAACCTTACGCGGTGGAAAACGCCGGGTACGGGGGGCCGGACGGCTTGAAAATCTTCGTGAAGGCCGCGCACGCGCGAGGCATCCGCGTGCTGCTGGACATCGTCCACAATCACTACGGCCCCAGCGATCTCGACCTGTGGGGCTTCGATAACGGCGTCACCCCGGGCATCTATTTCTACTCGGCCCCGGACATCTGTTGCACCCTCTGGGGCAGCCGCCCGCGGTATAACGCGGATGGCGTTCGCTCATACATCATAGACAACTTCCGAATGTGGATGGACGACTACCACATTGACGGCTTCCGCTGGGATGCCGTGGGTGCGATGCGCTATTACGACCCGGGGCATGTGAACATTCCCGAGGCCGACTCGCTCATCCAACACATCAACAACACCGAGATTCGCGCCCAACGGCCGGGCGTGATCAGTATCGCCGAGGACGAGGCCTACGGACAGGGCTTCCACGGAGAGTGGGACCGCGGCTTCGCCGACCTGCTGATCCGGCAAATCGTCGAAGGCACGGATGCGAATCGCAACATGAACGACTTGTGGAACGCGATGAACGGCAACGGCTTCTTCCGTGTCGTCTATTCCGAAAACCACGACCTGACCGGCGAGCTCAACGGGTCAGGCAACCAGCGCCTTCCCACGCGCATTCAACCCGCCGACCCGGACGGCTATTACGCCCGCAAACGCTCGATGCTGGCCGCGGCGGTCACTATGACCATTCCCGCGCTGCCGATGCTCTTTATGGGCCAGGAGTTGCTGGAAGTCGAACAATTCAACGACGACAACCCGCTCGATTGGACGCGCGCCACGACCTATTCCAACGTCGTCAACTTCTACCGCGACATCATTCACCTGCGCCGCAACCTCGACGGCATAAGCCTCGGCCTCACCGGCCCCAATGTCACCAGCCATGTCGTCCGCAACGACGCCCCGTGGAAGCTGCTCGCATTCCATCGCTATGGCGCGGGCGCGAACGACCAGGTGATGATTGTCATGAACTTCACCAGCACGGCCATTCCCAGCTATTGGATTCACACCTGGCCCGCGAGCGGCAACTGGTACGTGAACCTCAACTCCGATTGGCCCCGCTACGGAAGTGACTTCGGCAACTTCGGCAGCTCCATGGTCAACGTCACCGGGAGCAGCGGCCAGGTCGCCATCGGTCCCTACAGCGTGTTGGTCCTCTCGCGCCAGGCGCACCCCGACCTGGACGCGGACGGAGATGGGCTGCGGAATGGCTGGGAACAACAGTACTTCAGCAATCCGGTCGTGGCAGTGGCAACCGATGACAACGACGGCGACGGAATGAACAACCTGCAGGAGCAAGCGGCAGATACAAACCCGGCATCCTCCGCCTCCGTGCTGAGGTTCATCAGCCTTGCGGCCACGAACGGCACTCTGGCATTGCGCTGGACTGGCGGCCAGAACGCACGGCAGGTGTTGCAGCAATCCGTGGCGATGGGCAGTTCGTGGACCAACATTTTCACGAACCCGCCGCCCACCGCGACCACTAATACGCTGGTCCTTTCAAAGGCCGCCGCCGCCCGGTTTTACCGGATACAGATACTTCCTTGAGCGGAAAACACCGCCCGGGGGTTTCTAAGGCAACCCCGCCGCACCACTTTACTTCTTCTCAAACTTCAGCGCACCGTCGCGTGTGACCACTTTAATACGGTCGCCGGGCTTGAATTCGCCGACCAGCAGTTTCGTGGCCAGCGGATCCAGCACCAGATCCTGGATGCTGCGCTTGAGCGGGCGGGCGCCGAATTGCGGATCGAAGCCTTCCTTGGCGAGCAACTGCCTGGCCGCGCGATCCACTTCCAGGCTGAGCTGCTGTTGTGCCAGGCGTTTCTCCAGCCGCTGTAGCTGGATCTCGACGATGCGCGCAAGGTGCTTCTCATCGAGATTGTGGAAGATGATGATGTCATCCACCCGGTTCAGAAACTCCGGCCGAAAGTGCGTCTTGAGCTCCAGCTTCACCACCCGCTCCAGCTCTCCTTCGTCCTTCACCGAGGCGCTGCCGCCGGCGTAAAACTCCTGGATGACCGGTGAGCCGATGTTGCTGGTCATGATGATGATCGTATTGCGGAAGTCCACCGTGCGCCCCTGGCCGTCCGTTAGCCGGCCGTCGTCCAACATTTGCAGGAGGACGTTGAAGACGTCATGGTGAGCTTTCTCGATCTCATCGAACAGCACCACGCTATAGGGCCGCCGCCGCACCGCTTCGCTGAGCTGGCCGCCCTCCTCGTACCCGACATAGCCGGGAGGCGCGCCGATGAGCCGCGCGACGGTGTGCTTCTCCATGTACTCGCTCATGTCAATGCGCGCCATGGCGTTCTCGTCGTCAAACAGGAACTCGGCCAGCGCGCGAGCCGTCTCGGTCTTGCCGACGCCGGTTGGCCCCAGGAAGATAAACGATCCGATGGGCCGGTTGGGCTCCTGTAAGCCGCTGCGGGAGCGCCGCACCGCGTTGGCTACCGCCTCCAGCGCCTCCTTCTGTCCAACCACCCGTTGCTCCAGCCGCTCCTCCATCTTCACCAGCTTCTCGCGTTCCCCCTCGAGCATCCGCGAAACGGGAATGCCGGTCCACGACGCCACCACTTTCGCGATGTCCTCTTCGCTCACTTCCTGGGTGAGCAGGCGTTGTCCCGCGGGCTTGTCGTGCAGGGTCTTCTCAGCCGCCGCGAGCTTCTTCTGCAGCTCGGGCAGCTTGCCGTACTGGATTTGCGCCGCTGCGTTCAAATCGTTGCGGCGCTGCGCCTGCTCCAGCTCCAGCTTCGCCTGCTCAATCTGGCTGTTGACAATGCTGACGGCATTGATGGCGGCTTTCTCGTTCTGCCACTGCGCCTTGAGCTGCTTGGATTGGTCCTTGAGGTTGGCCAGGTCCCGCTCCAGCTTCTTGAGCCGCTCACGCGAGCCTTCGTCCTTCTCCTTCTTGAGCGCGCTCTGCTCAATCTCCAGTTGCTGGATTTGACGCTCCAACTGGTCAATCTCCGTCGGCATGGAGTCCAGCTCCATCCGCAGGCGCGAGGCCGCTTCATCAATCAGGTCAATCGCCTTGTCGGGCAGGAACCGATCGGCGATGTAGCGGTGCGACAGCGTCGCCGCCGAGACCAGCGCCGCGTCTTGAATGCGCACGCCGTGGTGGACCTCGTAACGCTCTTTAAGCCCGCGCAGGATGGCGATGGTCGCCTCGACGCTCGGCTCGGAGACCAGCACCGGCTGGAACCGCCGCTCCAGCGCCGGGTCCTTCTCGATGTGTTTGCGATACTCGTCGAGCGTGGTCGCGCCGATGGCCCGAAGCTCGCCGCGGGCCAGTTGCGGCTTCATGATGTTCGCCGCGTCCGTGGCGCCTTCCGCCGCGCCTGCGCCGACGAGGGTGTGTAGCTCGTCAATGAACAGGATGATCTTGCCCTCGCTGGAGGCGATCTCCTTGAGGAAAGCCTTAAGCCGGTCCTCGAACTCGCCCCGATACTTGGCGCCGGCGATCATGGCGCTCAAGTCCATGGCCAGGAGCCGTTTGTTCTTCAGCGTTTCGGGTACATCGCCGCTGATGATCCGCCGCGCCAGTCCTTCGGCAATCGCCGTCTTCCCCACGCCGGGCTCGCCGATAAGCACCGGGTTGTTCTTTGTGCGGCGCGACAACACCTGCATGACCCGGCGGATCTCCTCGTCGCGGCCGATGACCGGGTCAATCTTGTTCTGCCGCGCCAGCGCGGTCAGATCGCGCCCATATTTCTCCAGCGCCTGGAACTTATCCTCCGGATTGGCGTCGGTAACCCGCTGGTTTCCGCGCAGGTCGGCCAGCGCCCGCAGCACCGCGTCACGCTTCAGGCCATGCGCCTGGAAAATCTTCTTAAGCGCGGGACCGGCCTCGTCCAGCAGGCCGAGCAGCAGATGTTCGGTGCTGATATAATCGTCCTTCAGCTTGCCTGCCTCGGTCTGCGCGGCATCCAGCGTCTTCTTGAGGCTCGGACTGAGGAACACATCGAGTGAGCTAACACCCTGGACCTTGTGGCGGCGGGCGAGTTCACGCTCCAGCTCGGGCTTAAGCTGTGCCAAGGTCACGCCAACCTTCTCCAACAAGTCCGGGATCAGGCTGTCGGTCTGGCCAATCATCGCCAGCAGGAGATGCTCCCCATCCACCTCCTGATGCGAATGCTCCCGCGCAATGCGCTGCGCCCCTTGCAGGGCTTCCTGTGACTTAATGGTAAACCGGTCCAATTGCATACAGATATATGGATAAGGGAAAACCGGCGAAGTCTCAAGCCCCGCATGCGCGTGGTGTTGAGCCAATCTAATACCCAGGCGACCGCCTCCCCAATCGGCGTGAGGCAATCCCGCCTGCCCGGTCCAATACGGTGGAATATGAACAAACGCTCGAAGCGAAGAGCCGGGATTTCTCTGATAGAGCTCCTGTGCGTCGTCGCCATCATTGCGATAATGGCCGCGCTTTACCTCCCGGCCATCGCCAGGGCCTTCCACAGAATCCGCACTTTCCTCGGAGGCTTGAGCTGAGCAAATGCGCCGGATCCGCCCGGCGGCCGATTCCCCTCGCATTTTCCTCGTGCTTTTTGCGCTGGAACCGTATTAACTGGCCATATGATGTTTTGGCTCCTCACGTTCGTTCTGCTGGCGTCGCTGGCCGGGATAGGATACCGGCAGGGCGTCATACGCGTGGCGTTTTCTTTTCTCGGCATCCTGGTGGGCGCCCTGCTGGCAGGCCCCCTGGCAAAACTGGTCAAGCCGTTGCTGGTGGCGTTTGGCTTGAAGACTCCAGTCCTGGCCTGGTTGCTCGCGCCAGTGGTCGTTTTTCTGATCATCTCCATTATCTTCAAAGTGGGCGGCTACATGGTCCACCAGAAGGTGGACGTGCATTTCAAGTACCATGCGGGGGATTTGCGCCTGGCACTGTGGGAACGGTTGAGCCGGCGGCTAGGCCTGTGCCTCGGCCTGGTCAATGGCGCGCTGTATCTCATTCTAATCTCGGCAGTGATCTACCCGCTGAGCTATTGGAGCTTTCAACTAGCGTCGGGCGCCAATGACCCGAGATCCATGAGGATCCTCAGTCGCTTGGGTCAGGACCTCCAGAGCACCGGTTTCGCCAAGGTGGCCCGCGCGATAGATCCCATGCCGAAAGTGTGGTACGACTCGGCTGACCTTACCGGCCTGTTATATAGGAATTCCCTGCTCGAAGCGCGCCTGTGGCGCTACCCGGCTTTTCTGGGCCTGGCGGAACGGCAGGAGTTCCAGGAATTGGCCGCCGACACCCAGTTCACCGAACTCTGGCAGCGACAGGAGCCGATCCTCGATCTGCTGCATTATCCCAAAGCCCAGGCGATTATCCAGAACCCTGACCTGCTGAGGTCCATCTGGGCTACGGTCGTGCCCGACATGAAGGACCTGCATGCCTTTCTGGAAACCGGCAAATCGCCCAAATACGATCCGGAGAAGATACTCGGGCGCTGGAACTTCAACGTGACTGTCGCCATGTCCCTGTTCCGCAAGGCCAAGCCGAACATCACGTCCAAGGAAATGCAGTTCTGGCGAAGCTGGATGACGGCGGCATTCGCCAAAACCAGCTTTGTGGCAATGACCGATCAGCAGGCCATTCTCAAAAACGTGCCGCAATTGACTTTGCCGACCCCGGGCGCCGCCCCATCCACTGGCGGACCGCAGACTCTCAAAGGCCAGTGGAAGAAGCTGGATAGCACCTATGAGCTTACCCTGTCGGGAGGGATCCGGGATCAAGAACTGACAGCGTCAGTGGAAGGCGACCGCCTGACGATGTCCGGGACCGGGCTGGGGTTGGTATTTGACCGGGAAGATTAGAATGCCGGTCAGTTCCCTCTGGGAAAACTGAAGCTGGCAGGCTGCGCCCGGAGTTGCCCGATGTCGCCCATTAGCGATGTTCCCGCTGGGCCGTTCGGGATGGGACTGGTGCTGGAGGTCTCTGGAAACACAGCGGGCTTGGCCAGCAACGGATGATCGGCGGCGGCCATGGCGGTTGGCGCCATGGGGGCTGACCCGGTTTCCGCGACGGGCACGAGGCCCACAGGCGGAATCTCCGCCTTATCTGAGTAGATCACGCCGGCAATCAGAAGGCCGCACATAGCCACACTGCACGCGCCCGCCAGGACGGGCTTGGCCTCGATAGCCGCCCAAAACCGCTGCAACCAAGGCGCTTCCCACAGCATCCTTTCGAGCGGGGCAAACCCCGCTCCCCGTTCGCCAGACTTGATGCGCTCGATGACCTCGCGGGAAAATCGATCGAAATAACCGGGCGGCGGCGCTTCATGGCGTTTGAGGGACAGCAAACAGCGCAATGACTCAAAGTTCTCCTGATCCGTACTCATACTCACTTCAGATAATCAATCAGATAGCCCTGCAACTGTTGCCGGGCATAAAACAGACGCGAACGCACCGTGCCGATGTTGCAGTCCATGATGTTTGCGACTTCTTCATGCGACATGCCCTGCACATCGTGCAGCGTCACAACCAATCTATGGGGTTCTGACAGCTTCTGCATGGCCGCGTTCAACTTTTCCTGCAATTCCGCCAGACTGACTTCGCGGCGGGGCGTCTTCTCAGAAATCAAGGCCACAAGGTCAGGATCATGCTCCGCATGGAAATCCAAATCGTCAAGGCTCATCTGGGATTTGTTCTTCCGCTGTTTGAGGAAGTTGATGGTTTTGTTGACCGCAATGCGATAGACCCAGGTGTAGAAGCTCGAACCACCCTTGAATGACCGCAGGGCCTGGAAAGCCTTGATAAAGGCCTCCTGCGCCAAGTCGTTGGCGTCCTCATGATTGGCCGTCATGTGGTAAATGGTGGCGTAGATGCGTTCCTGATAGCGGCGCACCAACTCATCGTACGCGCCCAGATCGCCACGGCGGGCCCGCTTCACCAAATCCATGTCCTCGACCGGGGCCGGCGTCGCCGGTGCACCCGCCGGCTGGTCAGTCGGCGGCTTTGACACCTTGCGACTCGCCGGTTCAGCCATAATCATAGCCGGTGCCCAGCGGCGGCTCCCAGCGCATCCGCTTGGCGCGCCAGGTAATCAGCCAGGCCAAACAAACCAGCCTGACCATTCGAGACGGGCAACGCCCGCAACGTCTGGCGCGCCGCCCCCAGGTACTGCTCAACAATCTCCAAGGAAGCCTTGAGCGCATCGTACTGCGCGAGCAACTCCCCAAGGCGCTTCAAGGACCCCGGCTTCCATTCCTCGAAGAGGACGCGCAAACACGCCCGATCGGCGGCGTTCGCCCGTTCCCACACCAGCAGCACCGGCAGGGTCAGCTTGCCCTTGGCCAGATCCGTCCCCAGCGATTTGCCGGCCGCCGTCTCCGACCCGAACAGATCCACGCAATCATCGTACACCTGGTAAGCGGTCCCAAAGGCCAGACCGAATCGGCGCAGTGGCATCTTGTGCTCTATCCCCGTCGGACTCAGGCCGGCGCTTAGCTCGCAAGAGAGCGCAAAAAGCTCCGCCGTCTTCATCTCCAGCACCTTGAAGTACTTCTCGCGGGTGAAGCGAAAGTCACGCCGGTGCTGCAATTGCAGGATTTCTCCCGAACACACCGTGTTGGTTGCTGTTGCCACCGCGCGGCAAACCTCGGGCGTAGGAAAACCCGCCGCCAGTTTCAGCGCATGGGCAAAAAGGCAATCCCCGAATAATACCGCGAGCTCATTGCTCCAATTGGCCGCCAGCGTAGGGCGTCCACGGCGAATCTCGGCTTCATCGATGACATCGTCATGCACCAGGGTCGCCAGGTGCACCAATTCGATGATCACCGCCACCATGACGTGCGCGTCAGTAACCTTCCCCAAAGCCTTAGCGGCCAGCCCTACCAGCGCCGCCCGCAGGTGCTTGCCCTGCCCGTTAAGGGCATAATCCGCATAACGTGAGATGTCGGGATCAAACGCCTCGACCTGCGCAGCCAAGCGATAACCAACCGCTTCAAGGAAGGGCTCGAGAGGGCTGATGATCTGCTTCCAGTCACCAGGCGGCTCGGGACTGGGCCCGTCAGGGATTGTATTGCAGACCACGTTGGAGTCGGCGGTTAACATGTGCGCAAATTCTAAGGTTGCTGAACATCCAAGTCAAACCCCTTCGGGGAAGGCATCCGGCCCCAACCGCAACCGCGGTATTCCTGGAACGCTCAACAAGCGAACTTGTTCCCAATTTACCACAGGCCCCTGACCTGGGCGGTGTGAAGTCGAACTCCTGCTCCCGTGGCGTATTTCATTTTCCATCCCGACCGGCTCTACTTTTACCTTTTCAGAGTTTGCGAGTCCACGAATTCGGCTATCTTCTATGCGTGCCAACGTTCCCTGCACAACCGGTAGACTTGCCCGCCCTTAACCAGGTTTTGGTGCCTGATCTTTGGCAACAACAGGCAGTCGCGGCTTTGCGCGAGGGCCAGGATGTAGTCGTTCAGGCGCCCACAGGAGCGGGAAAGACGCTGATCTTCGAACTCTGGTCCAACCAGGGCAAGAATCGCGGCCAGGCCATCTACACAGTGCCGACTCGTGCGCTGGCCAACGACAAACTGGCGGAATGGCGCGCGCGCGGTTGGAACGTCGGCATCGCCACGGGCGATCTGGCCGAGAACCTGGACGCGCCCGTCCTGGTCGCCACGCTGGAGACACAGAAGAACCGCCTGATCCACGGGGACGGCCCGGCCCTGCTGGTCGTGGATGAATACCAAATGCTCAGCGACCTGGATCGCGGACTCAACTACGAACTGGCTATTGCTCTGGCTCCACCACAAACACAATTGCTGCTCCTGAGCGGCAGCGTGGGCAATCCGCAGGAGGTGGCCAATTGGCTGCAACGGTTGGGCCGCAAAGCTGTATTGATCCGCCACGACGAGCGTCCTGTACCGCTCGACGAGATCCATGCCAACAGCCTGAGTTACCACGTGCCGAATGAGATCCGCGGCTACTGGCCGCGGCTGGTGGCCAAAGCACTGGCGGAGGACTTGGGCCCCATCCTGATCTTTACCCCTCGCCGTCAGGCCGCCGAAGCGATGGCCAATGAACTCGCCCGCCAATTGCCAACCCCCAATCCCCTCCAACTCAACGCCGAGCAAAGGCTCCTGGTCGGCGAGCACCTGGCCAAGCTGCTTAAGAGCCGGGTGACCTACCATCACAGCGGCTTGAGTTACGGTGCCCGCGCCGGCGTCATCGAGCCGTTGGCCAAGGCCGGCCAACTGCGCGTCGTCGTGGCCACGATGGGCCTGGCCGCCGGAATTAATTTCTCTCTGCGCAGTGTCGCACTGGCCGCCGAATCCTACCGACGGGACGAAGCCGAGCAGCTGCTGAAGCCCGATGAACTCCTGCAGATGTTCGGCCGCGCCGGCCGCCGTGGCCTGGATGAAGCCGGGTTCGTGCTGATTACGGCCAACGAGTTGCGCCTGCTTGACTCCCACCCCTGCCACCTGTCGCGCAGCAGCGCGGTAGATTGGTCGGCTTTGCTCGGTCTTATGGCAGTGGCCGCCGAACTCGGGCGCAATCCGTTCCGCGAGGCCGTTCGCACCCAAGAGCGGCTTTTCACCACCAAGCCCATCTTCCTTGGCGTCGAGGAATCGCTTCGCCATCCGGACGTCCCTTGTGGCCTTCGCACGGACGCGGAGCGCGCCCGGCATGTCCGCAAACGCCTCCGCGAGATTCTGAATAGCCGCGGGGAGTGGGAAAGCTACCCGGCGCCGATCCCGGTGCCGCTTAGAGACATTCGTGTGTTGCGTGCTACGAGTGGTGTGTCGGAGGCGGGAGGTGACACGCAATACGCACCACGCAATACGATCGAGCCTCCACCCCAGGTGCCCGTGCTCCTCGTGCCTGCCGCCCTGGAGAAAGTCGGCACAGGCAGCCTGTGTGTGGTTTCGGAGGACAAGGGAGGCAAGACCTATGGCCGCGCCCTCACCGTTGCCGACCGGCTGGGCCATGACCGCATACTCCTCGCCAAATGGGTTCGCCGCCTTACTAACTGGAACTCACGGCAAGTGCCGCTGGTGGTCTGGGAGGAGAAGGTAGTTCCCCTCATCATAGAAAGGCTTGCCCAACAAAAGACGCCCGTCGTCACCTTCCAAAACCAGTCCCAGCGCATTCTAGCCCTGGTCAGCATCGCTGATCTGCCCATGCGCGTCCCGGTGGACCGGTATGGTGTTGCCATCTGGAAGCCCGTTGAGCGGGAAGTCCTACCCGCGGATTGCGCCCAGTGCCCGCTGGTCGCCGTGTGCCGGCAACTACCGATTGGCACGGGAGTCGCGCTGCTTTGGCGACGGCTGGGACTAGTGGATGCCGCGGGGGTTCCGACACTTCGAGGCCGGGTAGTTAGCTTCTTCAGCCAGGGTGATGGGTTGGCCATTGCCGCAGCGCTGGAGGATGAGACCTACGCGCTCGACGAGTTGATCTACGACCTCGCGAACCTCGACGCCGGCTTCCGTTTTGCAGGTGAGGAGATCAACCGTTGGGGTGGCCGTCTGGGCATCGTGTGCCATGAGAAGTATGGCCTCCAATCAATCCCCGGCTACCTCGAAAACGGTGTTCCGCCCAAGTACGGCGCCGGGGCAGAGCAAATTGTTGCCTCTGTGCACAAAAACCCGCAAGACAAACAGATGTGGATCACAGACCTTCTCGGCCCGGGAGACATTGACCGCGTCATCATCGAATGGCGCAGTCTGTTGCGGCAGATTGCCCACGCGCCAGCCCTTGAATGGCCCCGCTGGCGCGCCTTGCAGGCGATGGCCAGAGGCGTCCTGAACGAAACTGAGTCACCCACGCTCACCGATCTGCCACCGCTGGAGTATCATCAGACCCGCCGCGTGGACCACCGGTTGGTGCTGCGGCGCCATTGAGAGCCTGAAACCCCACGCCTGAATCAAATCCGAACCACAGGCCAAAGCCGCAAAACCCGGCTCGGCCCAGTTCTCTTCTACTTCTCCGCCTCCTAGTCGTTCTTGGTCTGGCGTCGGACCATGTGTTGTCACGGAGTCAGCAGGTCTATTCGTTCTTAGGTTTCTTCAGGCCTTCAGCCAGGAATTGCGCGACGTCTTTGAACCGGGCGGCGTTCGCCGGGTTAAGGTCCATCAGCGTTCGATGGGCTTCGAGGCAGGTGCGGCTCAATTCAGCTTGAGTCGGATTACAAGTCACTGGCTCCACGGTCTGGGTCGGCGTCGGGGGCGACAAAGGCCCCTGGATGAGCCTGAAGAGGTGGAGCACCCCCAGGGTTTCGAGCAGTTCGATGATGCGCGCACTGGGATTGAACAGCTGAATTGCGCTCCGGTCCTCTGATCCATTGCCCCCGCTGAGCTTCAGGCCAAACCCGGCCAAGACCCCGAGGAAGGTGCTGTCCATCAAAACGCACTCAGAAAGGTCGAGCGCAAAGCAGCCACAACCCCTTTGGATGAGTTCATTGACCAAGGTCTTGAAGTCCACACTCGAAGTGAAGTTGGCCCGCCCAATGATCCGGATGCAGGCGAAACCCTCGCCGGTCATGACTTGCATCCTGGCTGATGGCGCGTTCATGCCAGATCAACTCGAAGAACTCATGGACGCGGCCAAGCGCGGCCTGCCCGATGGCGCGTTTGCGCGCGGCTTGGGGGTGCCGACAATCTGCACCAGAGCCTGCTGCAGAACCAGCGATTCCTCCAGGCTGCTGGACACCAGGCGATAGTTGCATTCGAAAAGGAGGTCCATGGCGCGGATGAGCTCTGCCTCGCTGTAGAGCTTCACCTGCGGGAGCGCCTTGAACAGCACGAAGGGATTGATGGCGAGTGGGTTAAAGCGCCGGTCTTCGGGAAACTGGTCTTTGGGCACTCGCTCAAGCTGCGCCTTAAACCGTTTGTAATCCATGTCCGGCTTCACCCAGCCTTCGCGGAGCATCTCCTTGAGCAGGAGCATCGCGCGCACCTTGGAAATCAGCCCGTAGAGCAATCCGATCTCCGACTTCTGCGGATCGAGCTTTACCTCCCACACCGCTTCGTCAAGCCGGGCCAGCAGGCGCGGCAGATCGCGGTCGCCGAGCGCGTCGCCGAGTGCGAACGCGCGCGCCATCTTGTTGCGCGTGCAGACTGTGGCCACATCCTCAAACTCGATTTTCTTCCGGTCGCCCACATAGAGGGCAACCTTTTCCACCTCGTTGTCGAGCTGGCGCGCATTGGGGCCGACGCGGCCGATGAGTTCGGCAAGCGCTTCGTCGGAAATCTCCTTCTGCCGGGAGCGAAGGGCTTCGCGGGCCCAGCTTTCCACCTGGCTGGCCCAATCGCGGTCATCCACGGACCAGCCGGCAAAGCTCTCGACTGAGCCAAGCTTGTCGAGGGCCTTGTAGAAAACCTTGCGCTTGTCTGCCTTTCCGGCGCTGATAAGCAAGCGCACGTTCTGCCACGAGAACTCTTTGAATTCATCGGCTAGCTCGGCGAGCGACGCGGTGACATCCTGCGTGGCGGCCCGCTCGTCGCTCAGGAAGTTGCAGTCCTTAAGCCAGATGACCTTGCCGGAGCCGAAGAAAGGCAGGGTCTGGAGGGCCTCCCGGAGCTTGGCGAGGGCCTTGAGAGCTTCCCCGCTGTTCGAGACAGAGGCATCAATAATCTCGTGGTCCATGCCGCCCAGTTCCTCCGTCCACTCGAGGTAGATTTGTTTGGCGCGCTGCTTGACGGCAAAATCATCTTCGCCGCAAACCAGCACCAGGGGAGCGGCACGCTTTGAGGCAGAGGGAGGCATTTCCCTATTCAGCCTCGTTCCCGGTTTCGTTGATGCGCTCCAACACCTCGCTCATGTCCTCGACTTGTTCGAAGAGCGAGTTGGTGACATAGATGGGGCGCTTCTGGGCGGTAGCCAAAGCCAGGCAATCGCTGGGGCGTGCGTCAATCTCGACAAGCTTGCGGCCCAGTTCGTTCTGCTGCTGGAGGATCAGGCGCGCGAAGTAGGTCGAGTTCTTCATCTCCGTGATGACGACGCGCTCGACGTTGATGCTGAAACCCTTGAAGATGCTTTGGATGAGGTCGTGGGTCAGCGGGCGCTCTTTGGGCGTCTGGCGGAGAAACATCCCGATCACGGCGCCCATGTTGGGCTCGACATTGATGACAAAAACCTTCTCGTCATTGCCGACGAATAGAGCGCACCCGCTGTTGGCGGGCAGGATGCCTCGAATCTGCACCGGAACCACGTCGTTCTTCATGTAGTTAGTCTAGAACGCAAATCCGAAAACACAAGTCCTCCGCAAATTGGTACTTTTACGGAGCAGCGGTCTGCCGCCAGTTCCCAATGGGGGGACCGAGGGGCGACCTCGCTTCCTCCGACCGCAACGCCGGCGGGGAAAAGGGAGCGTTAACCCAGCCGCATCATTAGTCAGCGCTTCGTTACTTCCGCTTCTACTTCCAAGACCCCCGCTGAGACAGGCGGTCCGGGTTCGTAGCTCAGGTAGGGGCCTAGCCACCGTTCGACGGTGGGCAAATCCATCTGCTTTCTCTGCTGGTAGTCCAGGACCTGGTCGCGGCCGAGCTTGCCGATCCCGAAGTACTTTGACTCGGGGTGGGCGAAATAAAGCCCGCTGACGCTCGCGCCGGGCCACATGGCGCAGCTCTCGGTCAGCTTGATGCCGGTGTACCGCTCCACGTCGAGCAGCTTCCAGAGCGTCCACTTCTCAGTGTGGTCCGGGCAGGCGGGGTAGCCGGCGGCGGGTCGGATGCCACGATACTTCTCGCGAATGAGATCAGCGCAGGTCAGGTTCTCGTCCTGCCCGTAGCCCCATTCCTGGCGCACCCGCTGGTGCAGGCACTCCGCGAACGCCTCGGCCAGACGGTCGGCAAGCGCCTTGGTCATGATCGAGTTGTAGTCGTCCTGGTCGCGCTCGAACTTCGCGCATAGTTCTTCGGTGCCGAAGCCGGCTGACAGGGCAAAGGCGCCCAGGTAGTCGGGGAGTTGGGAGTCGAGTGCGTCCCCATGGGGTGACTTGGGCGCAATATAGTCGGCCAGGCAATGGTTGAACTGGTCCGTGGGTTTGTCCATTTGCTGCCGCAAGAAGTGAAACCTGGTAAGTACCTGGGTCCGCGAATCGTCGGTGTACAGCTCAATGTCATCACCGACCGCATTGGCCGGGAAGAAGCCATATACCCCACGCGCTGTCAGCCCGCGTCGGCGGACGATCTCACGCAACAACTCCTGCGCGTCGTCAAAGAGCTTTTTTGCCTCAGGATTCTGCAGGATGTCCGGGTATCGCCCGCGCAGCTCCCAGGTGTGGAAGAACGGCGACCAGTCAATGAACGGCACAAGGTCGGAAAGCGTGATCGGGGCGTGGCGGCTGGCACTTGGTGATTGGCCATCGGACGTGAGGACACGAAGGCCGGTAAAGGACGGCTTGGGGATGTCAGTCGCCTTCCAAACAATAGGCGTGCGGCGGCGGCGGGCTTCCTCGATGGTCAACAGCGGCTTCGTCTTCTGCTCGGCATGTTGCGCGCGGACCTTGTCGTATTCGGCTCGGATACCTTCGACGTAAGCAGGCTTGAGGCTGGCGTTGAGGAGACTGCCCACTACGCCCACCGCGCGCGAAGCGTCCAGCACGTGGATCACTGGTTGCGCATAAGCGGGGGAGATCTTAACGGCAGTGTGCGCCTTGCTTGTGGTGGCCCCGCCAATCAGCAGGGGTATGGTGAAGCCCTGGCGCCCCATTTCTTTCGCGACGTGCACCATCTCATCGAGCGAAGGCGTGATCAGCCCGCTCAGGCCGATCAAGTCGGCATTCCTCTCGCGGGCGGTCTGCAGGATCTTCTCCGCGGGCGCCATGACACCCAGGTCAACGACCTCGTAATTGTTGCAGCCGAGCACCACCCCGACGATGTTCTTGCCGATGTCATGGACATCGCCCTTGACCGTGGCCATAACGATGCGCCCCTGCGCCTGGCGGCTGCCGGAGGCGGCCTTCTCGGCCTCCATGTACGGGAGCAGATGCGCGACGGCTTTCTTCATCACCCGGGCGCTCTTGACGACTTGAGGCAAGAACATCCGGCCGGAGCCGAAAAGGTCGCCGACGATGTTCATGCCCTGCATGAGCGGGCCTTCGATCACCAGGAGCGGGCGGCCATATTTCTGCCGGGCTTCCTCGGTGTCCGCGTCAATGTAATCGGTGATGCCTTTGATCAGGGCGTGGCTGAGGCGTTCCTCGACGGAACCCTTGCGCCACTCCTCTTCGGCAACTTCCGTCTCGTCCTTCTGCTTAAGGGTCTCGGCGAACTTGACCAGCCGCTCGGTAGCGTCCGGCCGCCGGTTGAGCAACAAATCCTCCACCAGCTCCAGCAGCGGCTTGGGAATCTCCTCGTAAACCTCCAGCATGCCGGGATTCACGATGCCCATGTCCAGCCCCGCGCGAATGGCGTGGTAAAGGAAGGCCGAGTGAATGGCCTCGCGCACCACGTTGTTGCCCCGGAAAGAGAAGGAGACATTGCTGATGCCGCCGCTGACGCGGGCGAACGGGAGGTTCTCCTTGATCCATTTCGTCGCGCGGATGAAATCCGCGGCGTAGTTGTTGTGCTCCTCGATGCCGGTGCCGACCGTGAGGACGTTCGGGTCGAAGATGATGTCCTGCGGCGGGAAGCCGGCCTGCTGTGTGAGGATGCGATACGAGCGCTCGCAGACTTCCGTCTTGCGCTCGAACGTGTCCGCCTGGCCGCGCTCATCGAAGGCCATCACCACCACCGCCGCTCCGTAGCGCCGGATCAACTTCGCCTGGCGCACGAACTTCTCCTCTCCTTCCTTGAGGCTGATCGAGTTCACCACGCCTTTGCCCTGCAGGCACTTCAAGCCGGTCTCGATCACCGACCATTTCGAGCTGTCAATCATGACCGGCACGCGGGCAATGTCGGGTTCCGAAGCCACCAGGTTCAGGAAGGTGGTCATAGCCTTCTCCGAATCCAGCATGGCTTCGTCCATGTTGACATCAATCATCTGCGCGCCGTTCTCGACCTGCTGCTTGGCGATGGCCAGCGCGGCCTCGTAGTTGCCGGCAAGGATCAACTTGGCGAACTTGGGTGAGCCGGTGACATTGGTGCGCTCCCCAATGTTCACAAAGTTCGCCTCAGGCCGGATGGTCAGCGCTTCCAACCCGCTCAAGCGGGTGACCGGCGCGATCTTCGGCAGGGTGCGCGGTGCCACGCCGCGGACAGCTTCTGCCAGGGCACGGATGTGAGCAGGAGTGGTTCCGCAGCAGCCGCCGACAATATTGAGCCAGCCGTTCTCGGCCCAATCTTTAAGCTGTGGCGCAAGCGTCTCCGGCGTCTCGGGGAACCCGGTCGGCAACATGGGATTGGGCAGGCCCGCGTTCGGATAAGCGCTGACGCAGATGTCCGCGATTCCCGCCAGCTCCTCGATAAACGGCCGCATTTCCTTTGGCCCCAGCGCGCAGTTGATGCCGATGCTCAGCAGCTTGTGGTGGGAGATCGAATTCCAATACGCCTCCACGGTCTGGCCCGACAAGGTGCGCCCGCTAAGGTCGGTGATGGTGAAGGAAACCATCACGGGCACGCGGCGCTGGGTCTCTTCAAAGTGCTGCGCAATGGCAAAGAGCGCCGCCTTGGAGTTGAGCGAGTCAAAAACCGTTTCCAGCAGCAGAATATCCACGCCGCCATCCAGCAACCCGCGAGCCTGTTCGAGATAAGCTTCCACCAGTTGGTCGAACGTGATGGCGCGGAACGCCGGATTGTGCACATCCGGGGAGAGCGACGCGGTCTTGCTGGTTGGTCCGAGGGCCCCGGCGACGAAGCACACGCGGCCTGGTTGCGCGGCCATGACCGCGTCCGCAGCCGCGCGCGCGATGCGCGCACCTGCCACATTCAATTCGTAGGCCAGATTCTCCAACCGGTAATCCGCTAGCGACACAAAGGTGGAGTTGAATGTGTTCGCCTCGATGATGTCCGCCCCCGCCTCCAGGTAATGGCGGTGGATGGCCTGGATGATCTGCGGCTGCGTCAGGTTGAGCAGATCGTTATTCCCCTTCAAGTCCTGCGGCCAATCCTTGAACCGCTCCCCGCGAAAGGCGGCCTCGTCCAGCTGGTAAGTCTGGATCATGGTGCCCATCGCGCCGTCCAGAAGCACGACCCGCTCGCGCAGCAGCCGCTCCAACTCCTGCGATCGGTCTAATCTTAAATTCGCATCCGCCATCGTCTTATTCCACAATTCAATCGCCCCCTCAACAGGGCGACTGGAACCAACCTAACGACAAACCGGAACAGTTGCAAATTATAAATCAACATATCTTGATATATAGATATGAATTATCGGCCTAATGGGCCCTTTTGTTCAACAGCAGCCCTGGCCGGGCTAGCTAGTCCTGTCGGCGCGAACGTCAGTACGCTTGATATGGACCTGCAATCACCCAGCTTGCGCAGACTGACTTCGGCTTGCGGCTGGCTGGAGGGTGGCTCGCGGGTGCCGTGGTGCTACGGTGTGTATCCCATGGGGAGCGCTCCCCATGGGATACACACCGTAGCATCACCGTCCCGTCACCGTATCGCCAAGCAAGGCGTGCCGGTGCCAATGAGGACTCGAAGAGGCAGGCAGGCAGCACCACTGTCCAAAATATGGACAGTGCACGACTTGACACAGGGGGGTGCCCATCTGGTTCTGGTCGAGGAGCCAAGATGACCTTGTGTTCCAGGTGCATCGGCCACCCTGGCGATACGGGTCAAAACCACCTCTGTAGCTTCTCGGAAATCCGCGATGGACCCCTTTTCGCCGCTTCTGCCGTCAGTCAAACAGGCAGGGCACTGCAGCTTGTTCACAACTCGCCCGCCTCCTCGAAGGATGGGCGGCCTGCAGCCAGCGGGCCCTATCCGTCGAGCGAAGGGGTTCATACTGCTTCTATGGCGATACGAGGCGGTAGAACCGGTTCGGGAATATGGCAGCGTTAGGATCCTCAAACTCAAATGTGCCATTGCCTTTGTCCTCAGGCACGCCAAGCATCTGCCACTCCACAAAATTGGTGGAGGCTTCAAGGATGTAGACCGCTCCCGGCTGGCCGGAGAATTGGATGTGGACTTGACCGTTGGGCTGTCGGTGCACCGAGGTGACGTGGCAGTGCGGCCACCCACCTGGATGACCAGACTCGGGACGCAACGCGTTGATGACCTGCTGGGCGGCGTTGATCAGAGTGGCTGCCAGAACCGCATCGTGCGGCTGCACCCAGGCCCGCACTTGGTACTGGAATATCCACAGTTCGATGATGGCCAAGATCGGGCGGCCCCGCTCAATCGAGCCCAGCGCGGCCCGGAGCGTTGCCACAAGCAGATGGGGATGCGGCCAGGTGGACTTGACCAGGGCGATCAGCCGATCGAGGGCTTGGGTCGTGGTCAGAACTTCAACGGTGAAGGGCTGGGAGGCCATCAGCATCCCGTCATGGACCGCCAGCAGCAGCGCATTGGTGCCCACCGGCAAGACCACCGATGCCACGGGCCCCTGGGAGATCGGGTCAGGGTTCCCATCCTGATACCAGGTGTGCTGCAGCGGGTCACCATCCGGATCGGCGGAGCGTGTGCCGTTGAGCACTACCGCGGCGTTGGTGCCATTCGCGGAGACAACCACCGGCTGGGTGGCGCTGGCATCGGCGATCGGGGCCTGGTTGATCACCAGCATCGCCTCGGAACTGACCACAGAGCCAAAGGCGTTACTGACGACGACGGCATAGGCGCCCTGGTCGCTCTCCTGGATATTGGTCAGGGTCAGATCGGCGCTGGTGGCCCCGAGGAGGTTGGTTCCGTCCTTGCACCACTGGTAGCTCAGCGCGGAAGTGCCGGCCGCCACCACGCCAAAGGTGGCGTCGGTGCCGACGCTATTGGTCAGGCTGACGGGTTGGGCCACAATGGACGGCGCGCCGATGACCAGGTTGGTCTCGACGAACCAGTTTGAGGCGTCGAAACCTCCGCCGGTCACGAAGCCGCGCGCACGGAGGATGTTGCCCGCAGACACCGATAGATTGGTCCATTCCCAAGCTGCTGACGGCTCGGCTGGCGGCCCGGCGAGGCGCGTGCCGGCGGCGAGGCTGAGCCAGTCCGTGCCATTGGTGGAAACATCCAGAGTGGTCCGCCAGAACTCGGGGCAGGTGCCGCCGCACAGCCAGGTGAGGGTCGAGCCGGCAAGAGTCAAGCGCTGGGTGGCCGGCTCGGTCTGATTCAGCCGAGCCAGGCACTGGCGCGTCTGGCCGCCCAGCGTCGAGAACGAGCCGCCGGCCAGAATCCTGCCATCCGCCTGCACCGCCAGGGAAAGCACACCAGAGTTCGCTCCCGGATTGAAGGTAATGTCCGGCGTGCCGTTGCTGTTGAGCCTGCCCAGGTGGTTGCGCGCCTGCCCACCCAGGGTTGAGAACCAACCGCCCGCCAGGATCTTCCCGTCCGCCTGCAATGCCAGGGAAACCACCTCATTGTCCGCCTCCGGATTGAAGGTGGTGTCCAGAGTGCCGTTACGGTCAAGCCGGCCAATGCAGTAGCGCGGTTGGCCGCCCAGCAGCGAGAACCAGCCGCCAACAAGAATCCTCCCATCGGCCTGCACCGCCACGCAATTAACGCTACCGTCTGCTCCCGGATCGAAGGTGGTATCCAGAGCGCCATCCGGGTTGAGGCGGCCGAGGCAGTTGCGCGGTTGGCCGGCCAGCAGCGAGAACCAGCCGCCAACAAGGACGTTCCCATCGGCCTGCACGGCCAGGGAAATAACGACACCGTCTGCTCCGGGATTGAAGGTGGTGTCCAGGGAGCCATCGGCGTTGAGCCGGCCGAGGTAGTTGCGCGGCTGGCTGCCAAGCGTGTTGAACCAGCCCCCCACCAGGATCTTGCCGTCCGGCTGCACGGCCAGGGAGTACACCACATCGTTTGCTCCCGGACTGAAAGTTGTGTCCAGGGAACCATCCGGGTTGAGTCGGCCGAGGCAGCTGCGCGGTTGGCCGCCCAGTGTGTTGAACCAGCCCGCCACCAAAATCCTGCCATCCGGCTGCACGGCCAGGGACATCACTGTCTGGCTTGCTCCCGGATTGAAGGTTGTGTCCAGTGTGCCATCGCTGTTGAGCCGGCCAAGGTAGCCGCATGGTTGGCTACCCAGAGTCGTGAACTCGCCGCCCACCAGGATTTTGCCGTCGGCCTGGATGGCTGTGGCATACACCGGACCGTTCGCCCCCGCATCGAAGGCGTCTGCGCTCGCCAGGTTCACCGTCAACACCGCCACCTCGCTGGTCGTGCTCCCATGCGGGTTGCTGACAACAGCCCGGTAGGAGCCGGCATCGGCTCCTTGCAGGTTGGCCAGCGTTAGCGAGGAATCGGTGCCCTGGGGTATTGCCTGTCCGTCCTTCCACCACTGGTACTCCAGGGGCTCCGTCCCCGCCGCGCTCACACTCAGCGTCGCACTTTCACCGAGATGCCGTTGCTGGCTCAGCGGCTGGCTCAGGATCGTCGGGTCAATCACCGTGAGCGTCGCCACCAGGCTGGCGACTGCGCCAAAGCTGTTGCTGATGACTACCGAGTAACCGCCGGCATCGGCGCCCAGCACGTTGCTCAAGGTCAGCGTCGAGGCGTGAGCCCCGGAAAGGGTCCCCCCGTCGCTCAGGATCTCTCCGCCTTTCAGCCATTGGTAGCTCACGGGCGGCGAACCCGCGACCTCGACGCTGAAGGTGGCGGTTGTGCTTGCGTGGTTGGTCCGGTTGGCAGGCTGGCTTGCCAGCAGCAGCGGACCAATGATGCTCTCCACAAACCAACCGGAGCCGTTGAAGAAGCCACCGGCCGCGAAACCCCGGGCGCGGATGTTCGCGTCCGGCGCTGCCGAAATCCCGGTCAACTCCCAGCCCCCGCTGACCCGGCTGCCAGCGCCTAACGCCAGCCAATTCGTTCCATGGTCGGTGGAGCTCTCGAAGCTAGTCCGCCAGACCTCGGGACTGCTGCCGCCGCGCAGCCAGGTGACGGTCGAGCCGGCCAGGGTCAGGTCCTGAGTGGCCGGCGCGGTGGCATTCAACCGCCCGAGGCAGTAACGCGGCTGACCGGCCAGCGTCGAGAACGCACCACCCACTAGCGTCTTGCCATCCGCCTGCACCGCCAGGGAATACACCGCATAACCGGCTCCCGGGTTGAAGGTGGTGTCTGCTGTGCCATCGTCATTGAGACGGCCAAGGTAGTAGCGCGGCTCCCCGGCCAGGATAGAAAAATGGCCGCCCACCAGAATGCTGCCGTCCGCCTGCACTGCCAGGCAGTTGACCCCTCCGTCCGGTCCCGGGTTGAAGGTGGTGTCTGCCGTGCCATCGCTGTTGAGCCGGGCAAGGTAGTAGCGCGTTTGCCCGCCCAGCGTTGAGAACCAGCCGCCCGCCAGGATCCGGCCGTCTGCCTGCACCGCCAGGGCATTGACAACGTAGTCCGCCCCCGGGTTGAAAGTGGTATCCAGTGTGCCGTTGCTGTGGAGCCGGCCAAGGAAGTGGCGCGGCTGCCCGCCCAACGTCGAGAACCAACCACTCGCCAGGACCTTTCCGTCTGCCTGCACTGCCAGGGAATACACCGCACTGTTCGCGTTCGGATCGAAGGTGGTGTCCAGTGCGCCATCGCTGTTGAGCCGGCCAAGGTAGTTGCGAGTCTGCCCGCCCAGCGCCGTGAAATCGCCGCCAACCAGGATTCTGCCGTCCGCCTGGAGGGCGATACAATACACCCCAGAACTTGGTCCCGGATTAAAGGTGGCGTCCAGCGTCCCATCGCTGTTGAGCCGGCCGAGGTAATTGCGCGTTTGCCCTGCCAGCGTCGCGAAATACCCGCCCACCAGGATCTTGCCGTCCGGCTGCAGTGTCAGGGAATACACCAGGTAGTCCGCTCCCGGATTGAAGGTGGTGTCCAGAGTCCCATCGCTGTTGAGCCGGCCGAGGTAGTGGCGCGGTTGGCCACCCAAGGTCGTGAACTCGCCGCCCACCAGGATCTTCCCGTCGGCCTGGACGGCCGTGGCATACACAGCGCCGTTTGCCGCCGAGTCAAACGCGTCCGCAGCGGCCAGGTTCACCATCAACACCGCCACCTCGCTGGTCACGCTTCCGGACAGGTTGCTCACCACCACCTGGTAGTCGCCGGCGTCGGCCCCCTGCAGGCTGTTGAGCGTGAGCGAAGCCCCGGTGCCCTGAGCCAGCTCCGTCCCATCCCGTAACCACTGGTAGCTCAGGGGATCGGTGCCACCAGCGACGACACTCAGCGTCACCGTCTCGCCGGCGTGCGCGTGCTGCCCCACCGGCTGGCTCGTAATGAACGGGTCCAGGACCGTCAAGGTAGCCACCGCGCTCGTGACACTGCCATCCTGGTTGGTGACCAGCACGCTGTAGCTGCCTTCGTCACTCTTGACCACGTTGGTCAGGACCAGCGTTGACGTCATGGTTCCGTAGATGCTCGCGTCGTCGGCGAGAGGAGCGTCGTTCTTGAGCCATTGGTAACTGAGAGGCGCGGTCCCCCCGGCCGCCTCCACGGCGAACGTGACCGCCGCGCCCAGGTTGGTCGTGACACTCTCGGGTTGGGCCACGATCGAGGGCGGCACGTTGGTGGCAAAGGCCGCGATCACGTCCGCCTGGTTCGTGCCGAATACCATGTACCAAACCACGCTCCTGCTGTGCCCCGGGGGGAGGGTACCGTAGTTCTGGGCTAGGTTAATCGCGATGTCGTTGGATTCCCCTTCGGGATCTACCACCGACAGGCAAGCATAAGGGTCTGTGTTTTCAAAACCGGTTGCGCTCGGGATTTGTAAGCCCGAATCGGAACAGAAACCCAAGCTGAGACCCGATGCCGGACCGGTGGCCACCACCATGTCGTAGGCGCGATTGACTGAAACCACATCGTTCAGGGTGGAAAAACTGGAATTGGTGACCGCGAGGGCATCCTGGTCGGGGTCAGTGCTGTCCAGGGTGACCACATTGCTCAGGGAGGTTGCACCGATGTTCTGGAGTGTGTCCACAACGCGAATGACTTTGCTGTCCGTCGCAAAGGAAATGTCCCGCGAGAAGCTCAGGCCGGGGGTCACCAGCCCTTCCAGCAGTGCCTGATGCAAGGCGCCGCTGCTCAAGTTGCTGAGCGTCAGACTGGTGAATGATCCACTTGGGTGGATGGCGCCGTCGACGCCGATAGCATAGTTATAGACCGGAGTGCCGGGCCACCAGAAGTCGCTGCCGGCAACGCCGCCCGTGCCGTCGGGATTGAACCGGCCGCCGGTGGACTCGGCGATGAAGACCCCGTTGGTGTTGATCGGCAAGTAAAGGTAGTTTCCGCCCAGGAACACCGGGGTGGGAATCACCCTAACGGTGAGCACGGCGCCGGAACTGAGGATCGTGCCGAACTCGTTGCTGACCAGACAACTGAAGACGCTGCCCGAATCGGAGAGTTGGACGTTGTTAGTGGTGTAGCTCGAGTCGGTAGCCCCGGCGATGAATTCGCCGTTCCGCTGCCAGAAATAGCTCAGCGGCGCGGCGCCTGTGGCCGTCACGCTGAAGCTGGCCATTCCGCCCGGGCCCACGACCTGGCTTTGCGGCTGGGAGAGAACCAACGGCTCCAGCACGTCCGCTTCGTACAGCTGAAATCGCACCGCGTCGGCAATGACCACGTATCCGGAGTAGCCTGTCAGGTTCGAGATCTCCACATAGACGTCGTTGCCAGGACTCAAGTGCGCCACCTGCAGCACCAGCGGGAACCAGGTTCCGCCATTCACTTGCTGGTTGACCGGCACCTCGATAGAGGCGCCGTCGGTCTGAATCTTGAACGGGGTACTGAAGGCGCGGTTGCCCCCCTGTGGGTACATCACGTAGATGCTGTAATACCCGGGCACGGTAATCGTCGGCCGATATGTCGCTGTTGAGGCCGACCCTGAAGCAATCGTGCTCGAAAAACCATAATCCGGTCCATACCGGCCTGCGGCGGTGGTGCCTATCGCCCAGGAACCACTGAACGTCACTGCGGCGTTGGTGTTGTCCAGAACAATGTCCGTTGGGGAAGGCACGAAGTTGGCGGCAACGGCGAGATTGCTGAGAACCGTCACGAACAACGGGTTATCGGCGCTCGTGATATCGCCGCTCCACCCGCCGAAGTCGTGTCCCACGCCAGGCGTAGCCGTTACTGTCACCACCGTCCCCGCCACGTAGCTCGCCTGGTTGGGGCTTTTCGACACCGACCCGCCCGCGTCGGCGTTGACCGTCAGCGTGAACATGCCTTCCACCACCGTCAGCGTCGCGTCGCCACTGGTCGCGCTGCCGACATCATTTGTTACCACAACCGAGTAGGCTCCTGCGTCACTCACCTGCGCGGATGTCAGCGTATAGGAACTCTGCGTCGCGCCCCCGATGATCGAACCGTCATGCCGCCACTGGTAACTCAGCGGCGCGGCTCCGCTGGCGGCCACGGTGAACGTCACGGTTGAGCCGACTACCACAGTCCGGCTTTGCGGATGCACCACGATCTGCGGCGGCGCCGGAAGGGTGGTTGCGCTCGCTTCGCCGCTGTTCCCGGAGGCGCCGGCTGCGTTCACGGACCGCACCACGTAGTAGTAGGTCGTGTCCCCCGCCAACCCCGCGTCGCTCCAGCCTGAGCTGCTCCACGGCACTACCGCCACGTCCACATACGGTCCTCCAGCCACCGATGCCCGCGCCACCACGTTATGGACTGCATTGGTCGCGTGGTTATTCCATGTCAGATCAATCCGCGAACTGCTTGCCGCGCTGGCCGTCAGCCCGCTTGGAGGCGCAGACGCTACTGTCGCAGGACTTGCGAACACCAATTTGATCCCGTCCGCCAGCGCCACCCCTCCAGGCTCCGCGATCGCATCAGTCACCCGGATTCTGCCCGAGCTGCCCGCTGCGAAGTTGAATGTGCCGAGCAGGCTCCAGTTGCCGGCATTGGTTTGCTGGTTGGCATATACCGTCGTCGAACCCCCGTTATAGACGATTTCAAACGGCACCCCCGCCGACGCGTCAGCCCGATAAGGGTGCCATTGATAAACCGTATAATCCCCGGGCACAAGGACGTTGGGTGTGAATTCCACATAGTTCGCCCCGCTTCCCTGCGCCAGCGCGACGTAGTTCGTCCCGAACGAATTAGTGTCCGTCCCGGTCCCGGCTCCTTCGAAGCGGGGCGTGGTGTTGTTGGTCAGGTAGAAGGTGCGCACTGACGTTGCCGCCCCCACCACGCTCGCGTCCGCTTCATCCAGCACGAGGTTATTCACCACGCCCGGGGTTGCGCCCAGCGTCCCGGCGCTGATGTAGGTCCACTGTTGCGCGTCGTGCAGGTCCGCGCGAAAGAAGTTCGCGCCGGCATAGCCCCCGACTGCCGGTGTGTTTGGATCCGCCGCGAGGTAGTCAATGAACTCCTGCACATCCTTGTCCGGGGTCGGCGCCGAATACGGCGGCCCATACACATCTTGTATCGGCACCAGCACCTTGATTGCGTTAGTCCAATACACCGTCACTCCGTTGATGGTTTCCGGGGGCAGGTTGCTCCAGAGGTTCTGGTAATAGGTCCAGTTCACATCCGCCCAATTGATCGCCGCGCTCGGCGCCCTGGTAGCCGAAAAGTGATAAATCTGCGGCATCACCGCGTCGCTCCAATAGCCGAATTCCTTGTACGGAAACGAGGAGTGCAGCCCCACAATTGCAAACGGCGAATGGGCCAGAAACTTGTTCGGCCAATTCGACCTCACCGCCGAGCAGAGCTGCCAGGCCAGCGCCGGCCCGTTGGTTCCGATCCAGGTCTGGTGGCTCTCCCACTCCGCCTCCGCATCCCACACGAAGCCATCGGCGCCCTGGGAAAATACATAATCCGCAATCGCGATCTCTCCAGGAATGTTCTGCCCGTAAGAACGATTGTAACCGAAAATCCACAGCCCGTTGGCATGGGCGCTTTCGACCAGGTTGCTTGTAAACTGCGGGCCGGCGTAGTCCCCATTGAACAACTGGTCGCTGGTGGCCGCCTTCACAATCACATACCGCGTCCCCTGGCTCTTTAAGTACAGCATCAGGCTGTTCTCATTGGTCACACTCGGCACATACCCCCCAAGCTGGTTCGTGGCGCTGCTCATGTGAAACAGCCATTCGCCCTTGCCAAGATTGGCCGGGTCAATGCCGCCGTCGCGGATGGCACCCACAGCCGGGCTGCCGCTCACCGCCAGAAGTAGCGGCAGGAGGAGGGGGAGTAATCGGATGATGCACGGCCTGCGCGGAGGACTCCGAAAAGCCGAGTTCCCGAAAGTGCGGTTCATAGCAAAGAATGTCTTCATAATCAGGGGTTGATGGTGTGTTGACTCCATTTGTGTGGTCTAACTGCGCCAGAGCGGTTGCGTCGCCGTGTGCGCCAAATAGCGGATGATCCCGACAGCCGTCCGCAATCGTTCAAACGGAGTAATGCCCCAAGGCTGTCGAACCAGGCTCCAATGAGACAGGGAGATGCAGGTCGCGGCTGAATGCACCCCTGCCGCGGGTGCGACCTCAACTTCGGTTTTCATAACCTTGTGCGTAATTGCGCCAATTCGCCTCCTCCTGCCTGGAGTGGATGGATAACACTTATACTGCGAATTCAGGTTTCTGCTATGGGGTGTTTACCCCACAACTGCCCGCATTCCAGCCGGAGCGGCGTTTGGCGTGTTACTGCCGGGGAAGCCGCAGCAACGGATAGGAAGTGTTAGATCACCGAAATCTGGATGCCCGGCAGGACGAGGCCGTTAAGTGACGCGCGCTTGACAGCCTGGCTGGCTTTGCTAATTTCCGCGCACTGTTTCGGAGGAATCCTTCCGGCGAAACCTGATGAACTGAACGTTGTTACTGATTAGAACCGACACTTTATGGCAAAAACTGCAAAATACGTATATCTGTTTGGAAACAAGAAGGCTGACGGCAATGGCGGCATGAAACCGCTGCTGGGCGGCAAAGGCGCGAACCTGGCGGAGATGAGCCGCATTGGCTTGCCTGTGCCCCCGGGCTTCACGATTACCACCGAAGTCTGCACTTACTACTACCAGAACAAGAAGACCTACCCCAAGACTCTTGAGCCGGCAGTGAAGGCGGGCGTCGCCTTCATCGAGAAGATCATGGGCACGAAGTTCGGCGACAAGTCCGCCATGCCCTTGCTGGTCTCTGTCCGTTCCGGCGCCCGGGACTCCATGCCGGGCATGATGGATACCATTCTTAACCTGGGGTTGAACGACGAGACTGTGCTGGCCCTGGTTAATGCCACCAAGAACGAGCGCTTCGCCTGGGATTGCTATCGTCGCTTCGTCCAGATGTACGGCGACGTCGTGATGGGTGTGCAGAAGCGCGCCGGTGAGGATCACGAGCCCTTTGAGGTCGTCATCCACAGCTACAAGCATGAGAAATATCATTCTGACATCGAAGACTCCAAGCTTACCGCCGCCGACCAGCAGGAACTGGTAAAGCGGTTTAAGGCGCTGATCAAAGAGCGCACGGGCAAGGAGTTTCCGCAAGATCCGTGGAAGCAGCTCTGGGGTGCCGCGGGGGCCGTGTTCGGCTCCTGGATGAATGACCGCGCCATCGTGTATCGCCGCAAGTACGGCATCCCCTCCGAATGGGGAACGGCCGTCAACGTGCAGGCGATGGTCTATGGCAATACTGGCGATAACTCCGGATCCGGCGTGGCGTTCACTCGCAATCCGGCCAACGGCGTGAAAGAGTTCTACGGCGAATTCCTCATCAACGCGCAGGGCGAAGACGTGGTCGCCGGCGTGCGCACGCCGGAACCGGTCTCGCAGCTTATCAACCACATGCCCGATGCGTTCCGGGAGTTGAACGGCATCCGCGCCACCCTGGAGAAGCACTTCAAGGACGTGCAGGATTTCGAGTTCACGATCCAGGATGGCAAGGTGTTCATGCTCCAGACCCGCAACGGCAAGCGCACCGCGTTTGCCGCGCTGAAGTTCTCCATTGATATGGTGAACGAGAAGCTCATTGACTGGCAGACCGCCATCAAGCGCAATCCGGCTGACCAACTCGACCAACTCCTGGCGCCGATCTTTGATGCGAAGGCAGAGAAGGCCGCCAAGATCATCGCCAAAGGCCTGCCGGCGGGTCCGGGCGCCGGTTCGGGCAAGCTCTATCTCAATGCCGACCGCGCCGCCGCTGCCGCCGCAAAGGGTGAAAAGGTGCTGCTGGTCCGCAATGAAACCTCGCCGGAGGATCTGCGCGGCATGATCGCCGCCGAAGGCATCCTCACGGCCAAAGGTGGCGTCAGCTCGCATGCGGCACTGGTTGCCCGGCAGATGGGCAAGGTCTGCGTGTGCGGCGCCGGCGCCCTGCAAATAGACTACGACGCCAAGACCGTAACCGCCGCCGGCACCACCTTCAAAGAAGGCGACTACCTGTCTATCAACGGCACGCTCGGCAATGTCTATGCCGGCCAGCTTCCGACCGCACCTTCCGAGATCGTCCAGGTCCTGGTCCAGAAGACCCTCGACGGCTCGAAGAGTGAGACCTACCAGATGTTCAAGAAGCTCATGGATTGGTGCTCGAAGGTGACCAAGCTGCAGGTTCGCACCAATGCCGACGCGCCGGATCAGACTGCGAACGCGATCGCGTTTGGCGCCACTGGCATCGGGCTGACCCGCACCGAGCACATGTTCTTCGAAGGCAACCGCATTGATGCCATGCGCGAGATGATCCTCGCGGACAATGTGGCAGATCGCAAGAAAGCGCTGGCGAAGCTCCTGCCCTACCAGAAGGGCGACTTCGTGGGCATCTTCAAGGCCCTCAAGGGATTCCCGGCAACCATTCGTTTCCTGGATCCGCCGCTCCACGAGTTCCTCCCGCACGAGGAAGCGGCGCAGCAGGACCTTGCCGCCAAGATGAACCTGCCGGTTGAGAAGATCGAGCAACGCGTGAAAGAACTCCATGAGTTCAACCCCATGCTCGGTTTCCGCGGCTGCCGCCTCGGCGTCGTCTATCCGGAAATCTCCGAAATGCAGGCTCGCGCCATCTTTGAAGCCGCCGCCGAAGTGCAAAAGGCCGGCATCAAGGTGAAGCCCGAGGTCATGATCCCGCTGGTCGGGTTCAAGAAGGAACTCGACCTCCAGGTCGAGGTTGTCCACCGCGTGGCCAAAGAAGTGATGGCTGAGCAGAAGGTGAAGCTCGATTACATGGTCGGCACCATGATCGAAATCCCCCGCGGCGCGCTGACGGCGGACGAAATCGCCGAAACCGCCCAGTTCTTCAGCTTCGGCACCAACGACCTGACGCAGACCTGCCTGGGCATGAGCCGCGATGATTCCGGCTCCTTTATCCCGGCATATCAGGAGAACGAAATCGTCAAGACCAACCCGTTCGCCTCGGTTGACCAGACCGGCGTGGGCGAGCTGATGAAAATCGCGGTGAAGAAGGGGCAGGCGACGCGTCCTGGCATCAAGCTGGGCATTTGCGGTGAGCACGGCGGCGACCCGGCCAGCGTGAAGTTCTGTCATCGGATCGGCCTCACCTACGTGAGCTGCTCGCCCTTCCGCGTGCCCGTGGCGCGCCTGGCCGCGGCGCAGGCTGCCCTCGAGGATGCGACGCAAAAGAAAGGCAAAGGCGCCAGGAAGTCGGCCAAAAAGTAGGGCTAACGTCAGAGCCGTCGAGCTGACGGCTTGAATTCAAGGCCGTTCTGTGAAAGCAGAGCGGCCTTTTCTCTTACCAGGCCGTTTCACCCGTACTTTGTTTGGATCAACGTCCTCGGCGTCGGCAGCTCGGTCAACCGGAGCACTCGCCTGGGAAGAAAGGCTGATGACAATTCGCATACCATGATTGCCATCCGATGCGAATGGAGGCTGGCGGAGCAAGGGTGAACGTGGCAAGCTGGGCGCAGCACAATTTACCGTATGAAGATCGCTATCGGTTCAGATCACGCCGGGTTCCAATACAAGGGCAAGATCCGGGAGTTCCTTGAAAAGTCGGGCCACGGCGTTACGGATTTCGGCACGCATTCCGAGGAGGCGACCGACTATCCTCTGTTCATCCGGCCTGTGGCGGAGGCAGTGGCGCGAGGGGACTTCGACCGCGGCATTGTCCTGGGCGGATCGGGCAATGGCGAAGCAATCGTAGCCAATCGCGTCAAAGGCATCCGGTGTTCGCTGTGCTGGAACGTGGAGTCCGCGCGACTGGGCCGCCAGCATAACAACGCCAATGTTCTCTCGCTCGGCCAGCGGATGATGACCCTGGAAACCGCGCTCCAGATTGTCCAAACCTGGTTGGAAACGGCCTTCGAGGGTGGCCGGCATCTGCGGCGCATCGAGCTGATTGACGCCCCGACGCAACCGGCGCTCAGTTCCCCACCCGGCGCCTAAAGGTGCTTGGCCAGCTCGGCCTGGCTGGCGGCCAGGACGTCCTTGTGCAGCGAGTTGCCGTGGGCGTCAATGGTCACTACCGCGGGAAAGCTGACGACCTGGAACTCCCAGATGGCTTCGGGCGCGCCAAACTGCTCCATGAAATAAACGTTTGGCACGCGCTCGATGCATTCGGCGAGCACTTGGGCCGCGCCGCCCACCGCGTGCAAATAGACGCACCCGTGTTCCTTGCAGGCCGCGACGGTCTTTTCCCCCATCCCGCCCTTGCCGATCACCCCGCGCAAACCGAAGTCGCGGATAATCTGCCACTGGTAAGGCTCTTCGCGAATGGACGTGGTGGGGCCAGCAGCGACGCACTTCCAGTTGCCCTGCTCGTCCTTGATGATAACGGGGCCGCAATGGTAGAGGACGCCGCCCTGGAAACTGACGCCTGCGGGGAGCTGGCCGCCCTCGTGCAGGTACTTGTGGACCGCGTCACGGCCGGTAAAGAGCGTGCCGGTGATGAGGACTTCCTCGCCGACCTTGAGTGAGCGGACGGCAGATTCGGAGATGGGAGTGGTGAGGGTGGTCATAAGGTCAGGGCCGAATTGAACCAACTTTTGGCGTCGGGTTTCAGCCAGTAGATCAGCAGGGGCACGGCAGCCGGGAGGATGCAGCAACTGGTCATCCCGATGCAGATGAGCACTAGGCTGTATACCCAGACCCAGGGTCTGCGCGGCAGCACAAAAGGCAGGGCGAACACGACGGCGAACACCAACCCAACGGCCAACAGGACGCCCGCCTGAATTTTGAGGACGAAGGCATCCTCCCGGCTGGATCGGGTTCCCGCGAAGAAGATCAAAGGCGCGGCGAGCACACAGAGCGCATAGACACCGGTCATGCATCCGCTGTAAATGCGGAACCAGAACACGACCTTCGGCGGCACGGGATGAATTGCCTGGGAGCCGGGAGTCAGGGATTCCATAGTTTAATAGAGCCAGTTGGTGATATTGCCGCCAGCATCAAGAGCCACACCCTGCCGGCGGTAGGCCCAGCACATGTAGCTGATGCTGACAAAGTAGGAGGCGGGCAGGCGGTTCAGCACGCCGATCTTGGCGCCCAGCAAGGTGGTCTTGCCGCCGAAGCCCATGGGCCCGATTCCGAGTTGGTTGGCGGTGTCAACGATGTCGCGCTCAAGCCTGCCAAGGTCGGGGTTGGGGTTGGTGTCGTCGAGTTTGCGGAGGAACTGCTGCTTGGAGAACTCGTAGCCGGTGGCGCGGTCGCCGCCGATGCAGACGCCGAGGATGCCTGGCCCGCAGCCTTTGCCCTGGGCCTGCAAGACCGCATCGAGGATCGCCTTGCGGCAGCCGTCGAGGTCGCGGTTGGCCTTGAGCTTCTCGTTGGGCAGAGAGTATTGGGCGCCGACGTTTTCGCAGCCACCGCCTTTGAGGATAAGTCGGACGCGGACCTCGGGAGCAGCCTGTTGGTGAAAGTGGATGGTCGGCGAGCCAGGCCCGACGTTGGTGCCGTCATTCTTGCCGGTGACGGAGTCCACGGAGTTCTGGCGGAGGAAGCCCTTTCTGGTGGCGAGCTTGACGGCTTCGCGGGCGGCCCGCTCGAATGCGCCCTGGTCGAAGCCCAGCGGGCAATCCACGTAAAAGATGATGCTGCCGGTATCCTGGCAGATGGGCTGGGACTTGTTCCTGGCGAGAGCGATATTCTGCTCGATGATGCGCATGGCGCTCGCCGCGATGGTGCCCTGCTGCTCGCGTTCCAACGACGCGACGATAGCCCTGTGGACGTCGTCGGGGATTTCGGCCGAGGTGCGGCGGATGAGTTCCAGCAGCGAATCTTGCAGCACATTCATCGTACGCAGGCTAAGCGCGTGCTGAAGGCAAGTCAAACGTCAGGGATTCGAGACTTCCCCCGCATTTCAGCCGAATGACGTTCTGTGTTCCAAATAGCCAGGGAAAAACGGGGATAAGTTCTGATCTGTGGCGCAGCGACTTGTAACGGAATCTGGTTCCGGTGGCGTCTCCAATGGCGCTTTCAACGCAAGTGCCAATATTACAGTTGGTTACGCCAAAAACAGCCACAGGTGTCAAGGCTGTATCCAGCTTGTGGATACGGTGTGGATAGGGGGAGCATACAGTGTGGTCCGCTTGTGCGCCTGCGCCTGCGCCGCGTATTGCCAGGTTAAATGACTGGCTGTCGGCGAGCTACTTGAGCTTCTTGAGCAAGACTTTGGAGTTGCGGCCGCTCTGGTCGTATTTGTCACGGCGTGAGGGGGGGAGGTCGTCGGGGCTGCCCTCAGCGAAGCCGCCCTTGGATTGGAACCAGGTGAAGGCCTGGGTGGAGAGGGCGATTAGCTCCCGGAGGCCCAGCTCGCGGGCTTTATTTTCCACGTATTGGACCAGCTTGCGGCCAATGCCCTGGTTTTCGTGCGCGGGGCTGACGTAGAGGCAGGCCAGTTCGCCCTTGCCGAGGTCCGGCCAGGTGTGAAGGGAAACGCAGGCCACCGGGTTTTTGTCTATCTCGAAAATGTAGTAGTCACCGAGGTGCTTTTCGATGGACGAACGGGTGCGCTTGACCAGTTCCTCGGATTCAACCGAGCGGCGGGTCAGGTTGAGGATGCTGCGGATGTCCTTCTTGAGGGCACGGCGGATCTGTTGAAATTCATTGCCATAGACGAGGGTGCCGACGCCTTCGTTGGTGAAGACTTCGGCCAGCAACCCCTCCTCGACCGTGCCGTTGATGACGTGGACGCGGGGCACGCCGGCTTTGCAGGCGGCGGCCGCGTGGATGGCCTTCGAAAGCATATCCGGGCGGATGTCCGGTTTCTGGAGCGCGAGCACAGATTCCAGATCCGAGAGGGGCATCTGGCGGATGATGTGGTCGCCGACCTTGATGCCATCGTATGGGGTAATGAACATCAGCTTGGTAGCGCTGAGCGCCTCGGCAACGGCCAGGGCGACGCCGTCGGAGTTGACACGGTAGGTCTTGCCTTCGCCGTCAAAGCCCAGGGGAGGCAGAATAGGGATGATGCCGTGCTCGAGGAGTTGCTGGAGCATCTCGACGTCCACGCGCTCGACTTTGCCGGTAAAGAGGTGATCCACGCCGTGGAGGATGCCGACCGGGTGCGCGATGATGGCATTAGTGGAGGCGGCGCGGAGGTCTATCGCGGAGAGACCCTCCAGAATCTCGTGGGTGAGGCGGTTGGCGGCGGTCAGGGCGAGCTTGAGCGTAGCGTCGTCGGTGACGCCGGTCCCGTCGAGGTTGGAGGGAGTCTGGCGTCTCTCTTGAGCCAACGCGTTAATCTGAGCGGAGGCTCCATGGACGAGGGCGATGCGGATGCTCAGGGAGCGCAGCACGGCGATGTCCACCAGGATGTTGGCGAAGTTCTCGTCGGTGACGATCGCGCCATCCACGTTGATAATGAACGTCTTCTCGCGGAATTGCGGGATGTACTGGAGTATGCCCCGGAGGTCAGTCAGTTTCACGTTAGATTAGACGCGGGATTATACGGCGGCGGCGGCGGGCTTGGCGAGAGTGGATTTGAGCGCCTCCAGGCAGCGCTTGTTCTCTTTAGGCGTGCCGATAGAGATGCGAATCCATTCGGGGAGCGCGTAGCCGCCCATAGGGCGGACGATGACGCCCAGCTTCTGCAGTTCGTTGAACACGCGCTGGCCGTCGCCGACCCGGACCAGAATAAAGTTGGCTGCGGATGGGACGAATTCCAGGCCCAGCTTGCGGAAGGAACGCGCATAGAACTTGAGGCCGCGGGAATTCAGCCGCCGGGTCTTTTCGGCGTGGGCAGTGTCATCAAGGGCAGCCAGCGCGCCGGCTTGCGCGATCACATTGATGTTGAAGGGCTGGCGAATCTTCTCCAGATCGGCGATCAGGTCTGGGTGGCCTACGCCGTAACCGAGGCGCAGGCCGGCCAGGCCGTGGATCTTGGAGAAGGTGCGCATGAGCAGCAGATTGGGCCGGCGGCCGGCGCGGATCTCAGGCACGAGGTCGAAGGACTGGTCCAGGAACTCGATATAGGCCTCATCCATGGCCAGCACTACGTTTTCCGGGACAGCGGCGACGAACCGCGCAAGGTCTTCCGGGCGAACGCAGGTGCCGGTGGGATTATTCGGGTTGGCCACAAAAACAACCCGCGTATTTGGCGTGATTGCGGCCAGCATGGCATCAAGATCGTGGCCGTAATTCTTCGCCGGCACGATGACCAGTTTGCCGCCGAACAGGGCCGTGACGATGGGATAGACAGCGAAGCAATACTGCGAAACGACCACTTCGGCGCCGGGGGCGATGAGAGCGTGGCCAACGAATTCAAGGACTTCATTGGAACCGTTGCCGAGGATTAAGTGAGCAGGCGTCACGCCCAGTTTGGCGGCGAGTTTCTCTTTGAGATAGTAGGCGTTGCCGTCCGGGTAGAGGTTTGCCTGAACGAGTGCCTTGCGCATGGCAGCCAGGGCACGACGCGAGGGGCCGAGCGGGTTCTCGTTGGAGGCGAGCTTGATGATGTCGTCGGCGGACAGGTCGAGTTCGCGGGCGACTTCCTCGATCGGCCGGCCGGGTTGATAAACGGGTATCGCTTGGAGATTCAGATTAGTCGAGTAAGGGAGGGGCATGAGAGGAATCAGTGTTAAGCGGTTGCTTCCTGGATGGCGCCGACTCAATCTCCCGGCAAGCTTTCGCCGGCACCGGGGTAAAGCTTCTGGTAGTCAACCGACTGCACGCCGACGATGGCGGCCACGCCGAGGATGTCGTGAGCATTGGAGCCGCGGGAGACATCGGCGGCGGGGCGGTCCAGTCCGAGCAGGATGTGGCCGTAGCCCTTCGCACGTGCCAACAAACGGGCGAGTTTGCTCGCAATTTGGCTGGCGTTCAGGTCGGGGAAGATCAGCACGTTGGCGTGGCCACCCAGTTTGCCGTTCGGCAGCTTCAAGTTGGCAATGTCGGGGACCAGGGCGGTGTCCACCTGAAGTTCGCCGTCAAATTCCGCGTCGAGCCTTTGTTCCAGGGCTCTCTGCTCGGCCAGGGCAGTGGCGGCCTGGACTTTGCCGACTGAGGGATGTGTTGCGCTGCCCTTGGTTGAAAAGGAGAGCAGCGCGACCCGAGGCCGGACACCCAGCAAGTGCCGGGCGAGTTGTGCTGTCGAGACCGCGATGTCCGCAAGCTGCTCGACCGAGGGGTCCTCAATAACATCGCAGTCCGCCATGAACAGGACGCCATTTTCGCCGAGGCGCGAGTCCTCGACCTCCATGACCAGGCAACTGCTAACCGTGCTGGTGTGGGGGGCGGGCTTGATCGTCTGGAAGAGCGGACGGAGAACACCAGCGGTAACCTGGCGGGTGCCGGCGACGAAGCCGTCCGCCTGGTGCATGGCGAGCATCATGGCGGCGAAGTAATTGGGCTGGAGGACGGCCTCGCGGGCCTCGAAGCTCTTCATGCGCTTGCCCTTGTAATGGCGCAACATTTTGAAGCGGCGGGCGAAGTTATCGAGGTCCTCGCTTTCGGCCGGGTTGATGATGCGGATGCCCTCGAGCGAGAGGTTCAAGGCATCGGCGGCGCCCTGAATCCGGTCGTGCTCGCCGAGCAGCATCGGAACGCCAAGCCGCAACGCCTGAAACTGGCGGGCGGCCTGGAGCACGCGCGGTTCGGTGCCCTCGGGAAAGACAATCCGCTTCGGATGCCGCTGCAGTTTCTCGATGACGTTGCCGATGAATCGCATGGGAGATTAGTAGTAGCGCAGCGGGAAGAAATCCGCAATGGGAATACCGCAGGTTGACTTGAGCCGGGACCGCAGATATTCTGCGTCGCCGTTAGCATTGCGACCATGTTTGAGATAATTGAGAAACTGCTGATTTTGCAGGACCGCGACCAGAGAATCCGCCGGCAGGAGGTGGAATTGGCGCGCATCGAGCCGGAACGGCAGAGGTTCAAGGTCAAGGCTGCCAACGCCCAGTCCGAGTTGGAGAGTGCCAAGCTGCGGGTAAAGCAGACCGAATCCGCGCGCAAGGAGCTGGAACTGGAAGTTGAAGGCAAGAAGCAGTTGATCGCCCGGTACGCCAACCAGCAGTTCCAGACGCGGAAGAATGAGGAGTATCGCGCGCTGGCGCACGAGATCGAGCTGTGTAAGGACGCCATCTTCAAGATCGAAGATCAGGAGATAGAGCTGATGGAGCAAGGGGAAGCAGCGCAAAAGGAAGTCGCGCGCGCCGCGCAGGCCGCCAAGGACACCGGGAAATTGGTGGAGGAGCAAATCGCGCGGCTGGACGCGCGCGAGGCGAATTTGAAGAAGGAGCTGGCCGAACTGCAGGCCAACCGCGAGATGTTGGCTTCCGCCGTGGACGAGACCGCGCGCGCGCGCTATGAGCGGTTGGTGCGGAGCAAGGGCGAGAATGTGGTTGTGGGTGTGCAGCATGGGGTTTGCGGCGGGTGTCATATGCGAGTGCCGCCTCAATTGCTGGTGACCTGCCAGTCCGAGAAGGAACTGGTGTCGTGCAGCAATTGCGGCCGCCTTCTCTACTACACGCGGGATATGGACCTGGCTGTGACGGAGTGATGGGGCAAACGCGGGGCCGGGCCCCGAAGGCCGCCAAGCTTGTCATTGCGCCGGGTGCAAGGTATATTTGCCTTGATTTTGGAAGGGCGGAGGATCGCTTCTTCCGGAGCAATCCGGGGGAGGAGGAAAGTCCGAACACCAAAGGGCGCGATGCCGCGTAACCGGCCGGGACCGACGCAAGAAGGTCCGGGGCAGGATACACGCGGGCGGCGCCGCCGCGAGGCGCGCCGACGGACAGTGCCACAGAGACTTAGACCGCCCGGGCTTCGCAAGAGGCGCGGGTAAGGGTGAAAAGGTGGGGTAAGAGCCCACCGCTCCAAGCGCAAGCGCGGAGGCACGGAAAACCCCATCGGGTGCAAGGCCAAATAGGGGACCCCGGAGCGGCCCGCTCCAAGTTCCGCACTGCGGAACGGGTTCCGGGTATTGGCTGCTGAGACAAATGATTCTCTCCGCCCGCAAGGGCGCAGACAGAATTCGGCTTACAGCCCTTCCAAGATCACTTTTCTTGCGTTCGAGCCACGCCCAACGTGGTAATTGACCGCAGCGCCGGTTTGTCTTGCGGAGCATGGGTGAAGTTGCTACACCCACGCCGGTCAACGATGAATACAACTTCGCTCAGGTTTATCCTTTGGGCATTCAGTCTGGCGGGTGCTGGCTGGCCACTTTTAGGCTCGCCGCTTCAACGATCGGACGTAATGGCGGAACCGATGTGGGTGCTGCACCTGGACTGCGATGGCCTGCGCCCGACAGCCATTGGCCAGCACTTGCTCGCCGAGATGGAGAAGCCGGAGGCGCAGGCCAAGCTGGCCCCCTTCAAGACCATCTTCAATTTTGACCTGCGCAAACAAGTGCACGGGCTGACCCTGTACAGCGCGGGAAAGTCGGCGCAGGATGCGGTGATGCTGGTCTATGCGGATTTCGAGGCGGACCGGCTCGTCAAGCGGGCCAAGGAAGCGGAGGATTACCGAAGCACGACCTACAAGGCACACGTGATCCATAACTGGATTGACGAGAACAGGCGGGGGAAGGAGGGGGTCAAACCGCGCGTGTATTCCGCCATCCACGGCAGGCGGGTGGTGATCTTCGGCCAGCAGGAGCCGCGCGTCGCCCGGGCGTTGGATGTGTTGGATCGCGCGACGGCCAGTTTGGCCGGCAGCGCGTTGTTTGCGCAACTGGGGGCTCGCGGCGGCGGCGGGTTTATCCAGGCCGCAGCGCGCAAGCTGGACCTGCCGAACTCGGACCCTAACACGGCCCTGTTGCAGTCGGCGAAGAGCGCCCGCCTGGAAGTTGGCGAGGCGCAAGGGAAGCTAAAGGCGATCCTCAACCTTGATGCCACTGACGAAGAAGCGGCCAGGCAGATGGCGTCAGTGGGCCAGGGGCTGGTGGCGTTGATGAGGATGCAACAGGACAACCCCGGCTCGGTGAAGCTGGCCGAAGGACTCGCGCTCAAGCAGGATGGCTCGGGCGTGGTGGCCACGCTGGCGGTTTCGGCTGGCGAGGCGATCGAGCTGTTGAAAGCCAACGCGGCCGCCAAGGCGCAAGGGAAATCAGGGAAGTAGTTGCGGCGGTCCCGTCGTCCGCGCGGCGCTTTAAGTGCTGGCGCATCCTGGATTTGTGCTGTCGGCCAATCGTCCGAATAGAACTACCGGCCGGGATTCCTGGCTGGATGCCAGTTCGGATGTCCGCCATACTGGCGTTGCCGCCGGTAAATAATGAGCGGGTTCTTCTGGTTCGATAACAAGCTATGAGACCTGAACTTCTTGCGGCCTGCGTGGCGGCACTTGTTCTGCCTGCCGGCCTCTGCCCTGCTGCTCCAGGTGCATTGCCGGCGATTGGCAACCGGCCCGTCAAGCCGCAGCCGCTCATCCTGGATCTTTCGCCGTTCTTCTGGGAGCGGTTTGTTACCCCCGATCGCACGAATGCGGAGCTGGTGACAGTCTCCGGCCGGCAGGTATTTGATGGCTTGCCATTCCAGGTTGACGGGCGGGCCTGCCTTTACGGACGGGCGCTGGCCAACCAGCGGCAACGGCCCGTTTCCGCCTATCCCGACATTATTGGTGTCAAGGTGGGGCGCGCCTTCAACGAGCTGCACCTTCTCCATGCGACGCAGTTCACCGATCGGGAAGGTGAGACGGTCGCCACGGTGCGTCTCAACTATGCGGACGGCACCCGGCACGTGTTTCCCATTACCTACGGCGGCCAGGTGCGCGACTGGCAACGTCTGCAGTCCGAGGAGAAGGAAATCTACTCCGACCCCAACACAAAGGTCGTCTGGCGAGGGCCGGGCGTGGCCCGTTTCAAGTCCACGACACGCATGTCGAAGACGCGGCTGGTGAATCCCTTTCCGGGCAAGGAGGTGCTGACGATTGATTTTTTGTCGGCCGGGAAAGTGGCCTCTTATGACGTGGCGGCGGCTACGGTCGCCGGCACCGATCCTACTCGGCCGGTGACGCCACCGGTTCCGCTCGACCGGCCGGAGCGGGCGTTCGACGGGGCGCTTACGGTGCGGCTCATTAACGAAGCAGACCAGCCGATCGAAGGGGTGTTGGTCGTGCCAAACATCAGTGTGGCGGGAAGCCCGTCCGCGACCGTCACGGCGCCGCTTTACACCGGGGCGGAGGGGATGGGCACAGTCAGGTACCCAAGGTATGAAAGCGCCTGCATCTACTTCGCGGTGATCAAGGAGGGTTGGCGTCGGTTGCCGGATGATCCGTGGCTGTGGTTCCGGCGCCCGGACGTGGCCACGAACGGGATCGTGGTGACAATTCGAATGACGCGCGACGCACCGGCGCTGGTGGCGGGAGGACCATCCGAGGCTAAGCCCGCGCCTGCGACCAGTACCGGTGGCGCCGGAACGACCTCTGCTTCAGAGTCCAAGGGAAACGCATTGGATTCCCCGCTTCACCCGGTGATGATCATTGATTGTCCGGTGGGCGCGAATGTGGGTGTGGAATACACGGATTCCCTCGCGCCAGCGGTGTGGAAGTTGCTGACGGTGATTACCAACGTGCCGTTCTCACCGTACGCCTACGTTTGCGGTCGGGAAGCGGGCGGGAGTCCGCAGCGTTTCTATCGCGCGGTGTGCGCGCCTTAGCAGGTCAATCCAAATCGCTAGCGATGCGCGAGTGAGAGGAGCCGCGCGGAGGTAATGAGTGAAAGAGGCCCGGTGCAGTTGGTTCTGCTTACGGCACGTTGTCCACCTGGATGCGTTTGGGGTCGTCCACACCCAATTGGAGGAGGGCGGCGTTGCTGTAAAGCTGAAGGTTGGGTTTGACTGCCGGCGCGCGGGCCACCTGTCGCTGGCGATCGAGTTCCTGGATAGACAACACGTCGAGGGCAACGGGGTCGAGGCTGAAGCGAAGCTGGTTCAGCACTGCGGAATAGTGAAGCAAGCTACGTTCGCCGCCTTCATACTGGCAAATGAGGGCATCGGTAATGTTTAGGACGACGCGGTCGCTCAGGGCGGGCAAGCCGTAGATCTCAGGAATGGCGATGGCCAGGGTCTGCGCATTGGACTCGAAACGAATCAGGTTGTCCACGCTGCCTGTCGCCAGGCTGTAGAGGCTGCCGGATACCCCCACGATGTTGTGGTTAAGGAGCGGAGTGATGTTGATGAGCTTGGTGATCTGGCGGGTGAGAAGCCGGGAGACAAAGGACTTGCGGCCGATGCCGTTGCCCTTCTGGCCGAATTCCAGGTCGCCCCAAACGAGGTTGCCGAGGATGGGGCTGTCCGGATCGTAGAAAGTTTCGGGATCCCAGCCCGCTTGCGCGCTGCCGGCGAGGCGAATGCCGTAGCGTTCGGAGAGCGACGAAAAGCCTGCGAGCCGGAGGTCCGAGACTTGGCGGTCCCAAACGATGATATTCCTGGGCGGCAGACCCGCCTCCAAAAGCCCCTCGACCACTGCCGCCACCACGGATGGGCGAGTGCCGCTGTTCGGTCCGGGGGCCGAGAAGACTTTGATTCCAACGACGTCCTGGGTCGAGACCAAGCTGCGCCAGGCTTCCGGAACGGTGGTTTGGCGGGTGAGGTTGGTAATGGCTCGGTCAACTAATGGCCGGACTTTCTTCAGGCGAGGCCGGAAGGCGTCAGTGGCCTCGGGATCTTGCGCTATAACAACACGGGCGCGCGCGGGGGACGCGCCGGGGGAGAAAGGGGCCGGCTCCTGGGCCGACCAAAGGCTGCAGTGGGGGAGCACGGCAAGAAGCGACACCAGCACCAACCCTGAAACCTGACAGGCGGCGGCTGACGCCGGAACTTGGCTGCGTCTGAATGGTGCGTTTCTTGACACTTCAGAGCGCGGATGTTACCACCCCCGCGCATGCTGACCATCAAAAATCGGGCGGGAAGCGGGGACGCCGGCACACGGGAGACCAGTGTGTTGAACTTTTTCAAATTGGCGACGCTTGCTGCAATGTTGCTCCTGCTGGCTGGGTGCACTCCTTCAGGCCCGCGCGCTTTGCTCGAGGGCCAACGCCTTATCGCGGAAGGTGACTATCCGCGGGCAATTGAGAAGCTGAAGGCGGCGACCGTTCTGCTGGGCGGCACCAACGCTCAGGCGTGGAATGATCTGGGGCTGGCTTACCATCATGCGGGCGAGGTTGCCGAGGCACAGCGAGCCTACCAGCGGGCGCTGACATTGAACCACGATTTGAGTGAAGCGCGCTTCAATCTGGGATGCCTTTGGCTGGGCCAGAACAAACCCGAGGTGGCGAAGGCCGAATTCACGGCCTACACGCTGCGCCGGCCGAATGCCGTGCAAGGCTTTTTGAAACTGGGTGCCGCGCAGTTGCGCACGCGCGAGCCCGGCGCCGCAGAGAAGAGCTTCAACGAGGCACTCCGCCTCAGTCCGCAAAATCCGGAAGCGCTCAATGGGCTTGGCCTGGCCCGGCTTGGGAGCGGGAGGGCGGGCGAAGCGGCGCGGTGCTTCGAGGCCGCGTTGAAGCAGCGGACGGATTACCGTCCCGCCTTGTTGAACCTGGCAATCGTGGCGCACCAGCATCTGCGCGATCATCGGTTGGCGCTGCAAAAGTACCGGGAGTACCTCGCGCTCATGCCACCGCCCGCCAATGCCGACGCGCTGGCGGCGACCGTGCGGCAGCTTGAACAGGAACTCACCCCCCCCTCGCGGCGCGTGGCAACGAATGGCCCCACCCAGTCCAAGGCAGTCACAACGCCTTCCAAACCGGTCGCGACCAATGTGGCCCGGATCTCCAGCACACCCAAGCCCGTGCCAGCCTCCGATGTGCCTAAGCCGGCGGCAGTCAATGTACCGAAACGGGCCGCGACCAATATGCCCAAGCCCGCCCCTGCCGTCGTGACCACAGCACCGTCCAATGTGGAGGTTGTCAGGATTCCAGAGGAGCCGGCCCTGAGACCGGGGCAAGAGGTTGCCGTTGCCCCGAGCCCAACGCAGGCTTCGACTGCCGCGCCCCTCTCTGCCACTTCACCGGCAACGGGGACAGCCGGCACAAGAGTTGCCAAGCGTGGCTTCTTCGGGCGCATCAATCCCTTGAACCTCCTTCGCAGCGGGGATAACACCCCCGTGCGGCCGACGCCGCTGGGATCTGCGTCCAGCGCTGCTGGGAGTGAATCGGTTAGCAGAGGGACTACCGCAACCGAGCCGGCAGCCGCCAGCCACGCAGCGGTTGCTCCGGGCGACCCGTCCGCTCGCTATGGCTATAGGACACCAACCCCACCCGCACCGGGTAATCGTTCGGCGGCTGAGCGACTTTTTGCCCAGGGAGTTCAGTTGTCCCAGGCGCACCGGTTGCCAGAGGCCATACAAGCTTATCGTGCAGCGGTACAGAAGGACCCGACTTTCTTCGAAGCGCATTACAATCTTGGGCTGGCCGCTACCCAGGCAGGTAACCTACCGCTGGCCCTGTCGGCCTATGAAAATGCACTGGCCGTTCAGCCGGCATCGCTCGACGCGCGTTATAACTTTGCACTGGTGCTCAAGCAGGCGAACCACTTGAGCGATGCCGTTGTCGAGTTGGACAGAATCCTGGCCAAGCACCCAAACGAAGTGCGGGCCCACCTGGCGTTGGGGAATCTCTATGCCCAGCAATTGCAGCAACCGGCCAAAGCGCGTCAGCACTACCTCAAAGTGTTGGAGGTCGACCCGCGTCATCCGCAGGCGAGCGCAATTAACTTCTGGTTGGCAGCGAATCCGCCTTAGTGCGTGATTTCGCAAATCCACGTAATGCCCGCCCACAACGCAGAATCCAACCTGGTCAGTATCGGCTAGAATCGGGGCCAGGGGCTGGTGGGCTCAAGACACGCGTCGTAAGCCGGGTGTACCCGGCCAAACCCGCCATCTGCCGCCCCGCTGCCGGCTCCGCCCGCCCCCCAAGCCTGAGGCACCCCATACCCAAGCCAGCAAAGGCGTTGGGACGGTGTCAATCCGGAGGGACTACGGTGTGGTTCCCATGGGGGTCGGCCCCCATGGGAACCACACCGGGCTATAACGGGTGTCACAGCGTTGTCGCACCGGGGCGGCTACTCGTTAAATGCACCTATTCCGGCCGGTTTTATGGCACAAAACTGGCTGCCAACGTCCTAAAATATAGCATTCCCGAAGGGATGCGTGTGACAGGACAAACGCATGAGTATTGATCAATTGCCAATAAACTTCTTTGATTTGGTGCTAATCGTCGTGCTGATGACGGGCATTTACCGGGGCCGCAAGCATGGGATGTCGGAAGAGCTGCTGAGCCTGCTGACATGGCTGGGAATTGTCTTCGGCTGTGCGTTCCTCTACCAACCTGGCGCGCAGCTCATTGGGGAATTCACCAGCCTGTTTGGTCAACTGACCTGTTACCTGCTCGCCTACGTAATCGGGGCGCTGCTGGTAGTGATGTTGTTTATCGGGATAAAACGCGCGTTGGGAGGGAAATTGCTGGGCAGCGATGTTTTCGGACGTGCCGAGTACTACTTAGGCATGGGCTCGGGTTTGGTGCGGTTTAGCTGTATCCTGCTGGCTGTGCTGGCGCTCTTGAACGCCCGCTACTTCAGCCCCACCGAAGTAAGGGCGATGGAGAAGTTCCAGAATGACTTGTACGGCAGCAATTTCTTTCCCACACTCCACACCGTGCAGGCGACCGTCTTCGACAAGTCGCTCACCGGGCCCTGGATTAAGGAGAATCTGGGCTTCCTGTTGATCAAACCGACCGAACCCGAAGACAGGCAGCTCCACCAAAAGGAATTCGTCATTCCTGGGGCCTATTAGGATCGCGCACATCCGGCCGCGCGGGCCCGCGCACCTACCCTCTGCGCCGCTTCCAGCAAACAATGGCAGCGGCGGTCTAATCCCCCGCTATTGGTAGCTGCCGGGAGATTTTGCCTTCGTATGTAATACCCCTTTACACTGTCTGCCAGAGTATCTACAATGACTTAGCTATATTGAATGAAGGATTGACTGGTTGGATTCGAAAGTATGGAAGCGAAGGCGAAAACGATTGATGGTTTCAGGCTGCATGAGCAGGATACCGGCTCGGCGGATGTGCAAATCGCGTTGCTCACGCAACGCATCAACCACCTGACCGAGCACCTGCAAAAGAACAACAAGGACCACGGCTCCCGCCGCGGGCTGCTGATGATGGTCGGCAAGCGGCGCCGCTTGCTGGATTACCTGCATACCGTGGACGCAAACCGCTACCAGGCCGTTACCAAGAAGCTCAAGTTGCGCAAGTAAGCGCCCGCCCGGCTGCCTGCCCTTCCGAAGCTGTTGAAGTGGAGGTCTGGGCCGGACGTCCTGATCTAACTGGACTGGTAAACGCGAACAGCCCGGTTAGTTGTTTAAACCAACGCGTATGAGAAAGCTCCGTTGCCCTGGGTAATTTCGTTCAGTCCCGAACGATTTCGGGATTCACTGAAGTTCCTCGGTGGCAATGGGGGGGTAGAGTATTATGTCAGAAAAAGCCACAGTCCTCGTGGGGGACAAGCAACTCATTGTTGAAACCGGAAAACTCGCCAAACAAGCCGACGGTGCTGTAACTGTTCAACTGGGCGAGACCATTGTCATCGTCGCGGCGGTCGCTGCTACCAAGGCCAAACCAGGCCAGGAGTTCTTTCCGCTAACGGTGGATTATCGCGAAAAGGCGGCATCGGCTGGCAAATTCCCCGGCGGCTACTTCAAGCGCGAAGGTCGCCCGACGGAAAAGGAGATCCTTACCTCTCGCCTCATTGACCGGCCCATTCGGCCGCTGTTTCCCAAGGGATGGTATAACGAAGTCCAGGTCCAATGCATCGTCCTGAGCGCCGACGGCGAAAACGACCCCGATATGTTGGCGGTCCTGGGGGCATCTGCCGCCCTGATGGTCAGCGACATTCCCTGGGCCGGCCCGTTGGGCGGGGTGCGGGTCGGGCGCGTTGGCGGTCAGTTTGTCGCCAATCCCACTCACAGCCAGATGCTCGAAAGCGACCTGGACTTGGTCTACGTCGGCAATGAATCGGACCTCGTAATGTATGAGGGCTCGGCCAAGGAAATCAGCGAGGCGGACTTCAACGCGGCCCTCAAGTTTGGGCAGGAGGCAATCCAGCCGGCTATCGCAGCCCAAAAGGAATTGGCGGCTCGCGCCGGCAAGCCCAAGCGCCAGATCACTCTCAACGTAGTTCCCGACGATATCCTCAAGGAAGCCAAATCGTTGGCGGGCGACCGGATCATCACCGCCCTGCTCACGCCCGGCAAACTCGCTCGCGAAGGGGCGGTTGCGGCTATCACCGAGGAGGTCGGCAAGAAACTCGTCGAGAAGTTTGGCGAGGAGAAGGTGACCGAGTTTGTGCTTAAGGACGCGTTCTACTATATCCAGAAGGAGGCGGTTCGCGGCCTGATTATGAACCAGGGCAAGCGCCTGGATGGCCGCGACTTTGAGACGGTCCGGCCCATCGTCAGCGAGGTTGGCATGCTGCCGCGAGCGCACGGCTCCGCCATGTTCCAGCGCGGCGAAACCCAAGCCATGACGCTGTGTACGCTCGGCACGGGCGAGGATGCTCAGGAATTCGATGCCTACACCGGCGGCGCGACTGAGAAGAAATTCATCCTGCACTACAATTTCCCGAACTTCTCCGTCGGCGAGACCGGGCGCATCAGCGGTCCGGGCAGGAGGGAGATCGGGCACGGCGCCCTGGCCGAACGCTCGCTTGAACCCATGGTCCCGGTAGCGACTTACCCCTATTCTGTCCGCATCACCGCCGAGATCATGGAGTCCAACGGCTCCTCCTCGATGGCGACGGTGTGCGGCGGCTGCCTGGCGCTCATGGACGCAGGTGTGCCGATGATCCGACCAGTGGGCGGTGTCAGCATCGGCCTATGCACCGAGCATGATGCCCAGAACAAGATCGCGAGCTACAAGCTGCTGACCGACATCATCGGCTGGGAAGACGCATTCTGCGACATGGACTGCAAGATCGCCGGCACCGAGAAAGGCATTACTGGCTTCCAGCTTGACCTCAAGCTGCCGGGCATTCCGCATAGCATTATGGCCGAGGCGGTGGAAAAGGCGCGCGTGGCGCGATTGCACGTGCTGGCGGAGATGGCCAAGACCCTGTCCGCCCCGCGCTCGGAGATCAGCAAGTATGCGCCGCGCATCACGACGGTGAAGATCAACCCTGAGAAAATCGGCCTGCTCATCGGCCCCGGCGGCAAGAACATCAAGAAGCTCGTCGAGGAATCTGGTTGTGAAATCAACATTGATGACGATGGCACCGTCAACATCTACTCAGTCTCCGCCGAGGGGATGAAGATTGCCGTTGATGCCATTACGGGCATGACCGCCGAAGCCGAAATCAACAAGATCTACCGCGGCAAGGTCGTCACCATCAAAGAGTTTGGCGCGTTTGTTGAATTTCTGCCGGGTAAGGATGGCCTGGTGCACATCAGCGAGCTGGCCAACTTCCGTGTCAAACAGACTGAAGACATTGTCAAACTCGGCGACGAAATCTGGGTCAAATGCCTCGGCGTGGATGAAAAGGGCCGCGTGCGGCTATCCCGCCGGGCTGCCATGGCGGAACGCGACCAGCAAATGGGCGGCGCCCCCGCCGAGGGTGCCCCAACCGACCAGGGCGACCAGCCCGCCGAGGGGGCCGATCAGGGCCAACCTCGTGAAGGCGGCGAGCCGCGCGGCGACCGCGGCGACTACCGTGGTGGCGAGCGTGGCGAGCGCCGAGGGGGCGACCGCGGACCGCGGCGGGACCGCGGCGGACGGCACGGTCGGCCCGACCGGAGATAATCCGCGCCCAAACCTCTGTACACGAATGGAGCGCGGATATAGTTGTCCGCCTCCATATTCATGCATGGGAAGCCCTCGCAGGGCGGTATTCTCCGCGTCAATCTGTTCCATCCCGAATTCTTGCAGGGAGAGGTCGAAGGACAGAAGCGCTGTGACGAGGCCGCTTACTCATCCATCCTGCCCTCATATGCACGGGTGCCTGCTTGCGCGGGTCACATCGGTCCGCAAAGTAGGTTTCGATGAGAGATGGTTAACTACTGGGCGAGTCCGATGTGGGCTTGACGTTTGGCGTCCTCTTGACCCACACTAGCCGCAATAGTGTGCGAACGTACTGAACTCATGATGGCCAAAAAAGTACTGGTAGTCGAAGATGACAAAGTCACGCAGAAGCTGATCGCGGACACTCTAAGGTCCGCAGGCTACGAAGTCGCAACGGCCTACGATGGCGCCACCGCGGTTGCAAGCGCTCGGGAACACGAGCCGGACTTGGTTACCTTGGACATCCAACTGGCCAAGAATTCGCCCAGTGATTCCTGGGACGGATTCAGCGTGGCTACCTGGTTGCGGCGGATGGGCGTCAGCAAGTTGAAACCCGCGATTATCGTGGTTTCCGGGCTGGACCCGGGCAACATCATCGAGAGTGCCGCTGAAGTCGGCGCGTACACTTTCCTGCCCAAGCCGTTCACCAAGCAAAAACTGCTGGATGTTGTCGCCGCGGCGCTGAAAACAGCAGCCGAGGCTACCCAGCATCAGCCCGAACCGCCAGGTCCGACCTGAGAGAGTCGCTTAAGGCAACAAGCGTGACTGAGACTGCGAATCCAGCAGGGGCAGAACGTCCGGGGTGAAGGTTCAGAATGCTGACCAGAGGCGGCAGGTGCGGCTATTCCCCGGTGAAGTGGAGCGCCGAACGTCTCCAGTGGGAAACTCGCGTCCTCAGCGCGCAGGCGATGGTTTGGGTCATCGGGACGCAGGGCAATCCCTCGCAGGCGAAGCGCCTCATTGGACATAGGGGTTGAACGGCCGCAAATTCCACTCCTCGACGAGCGCCTTTGGGATTTCATCCAGGAAGCGGGACGGCTCCTGGAGCATGTCCCCGCTGCCGCCACGGCCGGCGCGAATCAGCGGGTAGCTCAGGTAAAGTTCGTTTCGTGCGCGGGTGATGGCCACATACATCAGCCGGCGCTCTTCCTCTTCGCCCTCTTGTGTGTCCAAGGACCGATCGGAAGGGAACAACCCGTCGCAGAGCATGATCACGAACACCACGTCAAACTCCAGCCCCTTGGCCTGGTGAATCGTCGAAAGCCGCAACCGTTCATCGTCGGCTGCCGCCGGTTGTTCGTCTTCCGCTTCAAGGTTCGTCAGTAGCGCAAGCTGGGTGAGAAAGTCCTCCAGCGTGGAGAATTGCCGCGCGAAGACGGCCAACTGCTCAAGGTCTTCCAGCCGCGAGCGGTAGTTCGCATAGTTCTCCTTGAGGTAGTCCTCATAACCGGCCTCAATCACCAACCCGATCATCCGAGAGGCGTTGCGGCGAACTTCTGCCGCCTCCAATTGGGCGATGGTTGCCACAAACTGCGTCCAGGCCGCAGCCGCCTTCTTCGGCACGACGGCGGCACAGATCTGCAGCCGCTTGGCAAGGAAAGACGGCGAGGCGGGTTGTGTGGGGTTTGCTGCGGCTTGCGTGAGTGAGGACGCGTCAACGGTGGGGAGCGAGGGTTCAGCTTTCGGAACGGCTCGCAGGCTGCGGATTTCCTTTGGCCGTTGGCTTTCTGATTCCGGATATCGCGACTCCCCTTCCGTCTGTGCGGCAAACGCCTGCCACAGCCTGGCCGCGCCCCTGCCGCCGATGCCTGGCAACAACTGCGCCAGCCGTTTGAATGAAAGCTCGTCGCGCGGGTTGGCCGCCAGCTTCAGGTAAGCCGTCGCATCCTTGATGTGCGCCTGCTCGAAGAAGCGGATGCCGCTGGTGATGCTGAAGGGGATGTTGCGGCGGGTCAGTTCGAGTTGCAGCTCCAGCGCGTGGAAATGCGAGCGATACAACACCGCCATCCTATTTAAGTCTCCCCCTTCTTCGCGCAGTTCCAGCACACGCTGCGCGACGAATGCTGCCTGTTCCGCCGCGTCGCTGCATACCACCGTTATCGGCCTCGGTCCAGCCGGGCGTGCCGGCGCGAGTTCCTTGGCGAACTGTTGCACGTTGGCGGTGATCGCCGCGTTGGCCACCTGCAATATCTCCGGCGTGCTGCGGTAGTTGGTCTCAATCTTGTAGACCTTTGCTCCCGGATAGCGATCCGGGAACTTCAGGATGTTCTGGAAATTGGCGCCGCGCCAGGCGTAGATGCTTTGCGCGTCATCCCCCACCACCATCACATTCTGGTGCCGCGCCGCCAGCAGGTCGATCAGATCGCTTTGCAGCTTGTTGGTGTCCTGGTATTCGTCCACCAGGATGAACTGGAACCGGCGCTGGTACTGTTCGCGCACCTCCTCTTGCTCCTGCATGAGCCTAAGCCAGAGCGACAGCAGGTCGTCGAAGTCCATCGCGTTGGTGGCCCGCTTCCGCGCCGCGTAACGCTGCTGGATGCCCGTAATCTGAGCCGCAAGCTGCTCGAAGTAGCCGTAATGGCGACTCAGCACCTCCGCGGTAGTTTGGTGTGTATTGACGGCCAGCGAGAAGATATCGCCCAACACTTCGGCCTTCGGGAACCGGGTCGCCTTGATATCCACGTCCGACTCCGCCACGCAAGTGGTGATCAGGTGCTTGGCGTCCTCGCGGTCCATGATGCTGAAGTCCCGCTGGTAACCCAGGAGCTCTGCGTGCCGGCGCAGCACGCGGTTACCTATCGAATGAAAGGTCCCGCCCCACAGCGAAGCCAGCTCCTGCCCCAGCAAGTCCGCCACCCGCCGCATCATTTCCTTGGCCGCCTTGTTGGTGAAAGTCAGCAGCAGCACGCGCTCGGGCGAAATCCCCTGCTCCAACAGATAGGCCACGCGGTAGGTCAGTGTCCGGGTCTTGCCGGAACCGGCTCCCGCGATCACTAGTGCGGGTCCCGGTGGCGCCGTCACCGCGGCGTACTGTTGCGCGTTTAGTTCGCGCGCGTAGTCAATCTGCAAGTGGACCGGCGCCCGGAACGGTTGCAGCACATACTCGCGTGACATTCCTCAACCGTAGTCACCCCTGCCGCTGTTGTCGAACCGCGAATTGTTTCACTCTTACTCCGACACTGCCGGCCAAAGAGATTGCGGAGCAAAGCCAGTGTTGAAGCGGCCCTTGAATTCCATTAGAGTAGGCTTGTGATTGCGTTGGATGAACAGCAACAGGCAGGCACCTCGCCAGCTCCGATCGAGGACATTCAGAAGGACTGGATGGAGCTGAAACTGAGGGTGGAGCAGCTGGAAGCCGTCCGTGGGGCGCTGGAACAGGAGAACAAGACGCTGCGCGCTTTGCTGGAGCGCGCGATTGACCATCGGCAGAAATCGCATAGCGAGCTGGTGCTCATTCTGACCACACTGGTGAGCAAGCTGCCGCTCAATGATGTCGGAGTGATCGTCTCGAAGCTGGTCGAGCACAACACCAATGTCAGCCAGGTGCTGGCGGGCTTAACCAAAGGCACGGCCGAGGGGGACTTGCCGCAGCCCGAGATACTGAAGACCCTGGACCAGGCAAAGCGTGATCTCCTGGCTGCGCTCAAACAGACGACCGAGGAACTGACCAGGCTCGATCCGCCCCTGGAGCGGGAATTGCTGGAGTCGGTGAGCGCCGACCCGGAACTGGCCTTCTCGCCGCGGATGGTGCGGGCCAGCCGTTGCTTCGCCAAAGGCCAGGTGCCACGGGAGCGGGTGATCCGGGAGTTCGGTGAAGAGGCCTTAATCTGCTTCAAGGATATGACCACCGATCCAAAGCTCAACCCGCGCCCTAAGCCCGAGGAAATCGTGCTGGCCTTTCGGGACGATTTTGAAGCCCTGTTTCAACAACAGGCCACCCTGTTGCCAAACAAGCGACCGCGCCTGGAGGCGCTATTCCACCAGATTCAGAAGAGCAAAGCCTCCACGGACCAGGCCCGCGCGCAGAAGAGCGCCTTCCAGCGGCTGTCGTTTGTTATCGAGCTGCTTCACTACTACGAACACCAGGACACGGTACCGCCGGACGTGGTTTTTGCGCAGCGCTTGCCGGCTTTGGTGGAGCAGCTGGGAGTCGCCGGCCCTCAGGCGCTGTTGGATGAGAAGCTGATCCAGCAAGTCGAGACCTTGTTGGCCTTCGTCGTCAGCCCTGACCATCGGCTCATGATTGTCAACAACGTCGGCAAGAGCGGCGGAGTCCGGAAGACGCTCAAATACGTACTGCAGTTGCGCGGCGACCGGGTGGATGATCTGCCGCGGGTTCTGACCGAGTTCGTGCGCCATCTAATTCCATCGCCGCCGGGGAAGCCACCGACGCCCCAGGCGTTGGCAGCGCTCCTGCGGCTGTTAGGCCCCGAAGTGCAGCGCCAGGTGGCCAAGACCATCCTGACATGTGATCGGATTCCAAAGGCTGACGCCGAGGCCCTCGGCAAAGCGGTTGGAGCAGAGTTGGGATTGAAAGGTCTGGAGGAGGAAACGCGCGGGCAGTACGCGCTGGCGCCGGAGACGGAACGCCAATTGGCGTGGGCCAAGATCAAGGAGCTCATCGTGAAGCGAACAGACGCGGCGGCCGTTGCCAGTGTGCTGCGAGACCGTTTGCACGCGAAGTATAATGCCGATGAGCTCCGCCAGAGCTGGATCACGCTCACTGATGCCGACCCCATGTCGTTAATCCGAATTTGCTGCCAATTGCCGTTTCGCGCGGACGGAAAGACCGATCCCATCGCGCGCACAATGATGGAAACCTACGTGACGCGTCTCACACATGAAAAGTACTCGGACACGTATCAGAAGGTCGTCAATAGCCTGCGGACCATGTTCCATGCGAAACCTGACAGTCCAACCCTGCTCAACTTTCTGGCCCTGGTGAAATGGGCCAGCCCGGAGGCGGCGACCAAGCTGTGTTCCGATGTCGGTATGCCGCAACCAATCCACTAACCGCGATTGCCAGCCAGTGCGAACGGCGTTGTGCTGCTGTCATCCCGGAAGTGCCCTGGCGTGGTCCTCATGTTCATGTGGTAACACGCTGTAGTCGCAGTCGTTATGGGGTGTTTTCATTCGACTCAAGACTGACACGCTCATACCCGCCCACAAACGACGGCTTGCTTGGGCGTTGAGCAGCGTCACCCGGGGTGCTACAAATGGCCGCACATGAAGAACACCACCGGCTCGATTGAAGTCATCACCGGCTCAATGTTTTGCGGCAAGACGGATGAACTCATTCGCCGCTTGCGGCGCGCGACTATTGCTCGTCAGCAGGTTCAGGTCTTCAAACCTGCCATTGACAATCGCTTCGCCTTGGAAAAAGTGACCTCCCACGCAGGCAGCGAGTATGCCGCCCAGCCCGTGCCCAATGCGCGCATGATCCTGGAGCGGCTGAACACCCCCACCACGGTCGTGGGCATTGATGAAGCGCAGTTCTTTGACGACGCTATCATTCCCCTCGCGCAACAGTTAGCCGATCGCGGCGTGCGCGTGATCATCGCCGGGCTGGACACGGACTTCCGCGGCGAGCCATTCGGCCCCATGCCAGTGCTGATGGCCAAGGCCGACCTGGTGGACAAGCTCCATGCCATCTGTATGGTCTGCGGCGGTCTGGCCTGCCGGAGCCAGCGCCTGGTGAATGGGAAACCCGCGCGCCGCGACGACCCGGTGGTCATTGTCGGCGCGGCGGAACTATACGAAGCCCGTTGCCGTGCCCATCACGAAGTGCCAAGTCGTTAGCCACGGGATCCCAGGCCCGATCAGAAGCACAAGAAGCCCCGTTAGCCTCACCCGTTCCCGAGCGGAAGGGTTGCTCTGACTGGCAAGAAACTGTGCGGTTCTCTTAAGGCAGCAGCCGGACGCGGTAGAAGCGCTGCGCATTGGTCATGGGATCGGTTACGGACGCATCCGGTCCGGTAGCCAGGACATCAGGCGGCAGGTTGGACCATTCAGCGACACTCAAGTCGTCTTTGAATTCCAACCGATAAGTCTGCCCCGAGATGCAGTTCCAGCCGATGGCAAGGTCCTGGTTGCACACCACCAAAGAGATGCTGATGGGTGCCGGGAGTACAATCGCCGTGAAGGTCGTCGTGTCACTCAAGCTCGGGTTGCCGCTGTCGTTGACGCGGACGGTGATCTGGTTGGTAGTGCCGGCGTCCGCGGCGGTGGTAACCCAGGAGAAAGCTCCGTTTGTACTGACGATCTCGGCGGCAGCGGGCGCCCCGGGACCGAGGCTGAAGGTCAGGGCCTGATCGGTGTCAATGTCGTTGGCCTGCGCGGTGAAGGAGACAGTCTGGCCGGCTGTGACGGTCTGATCAGTAATCGGCAATAGCACGGGCCCCGTGTTAACCGTGAGAGCGGCTCCGCCGCTGGCCACCGTCCCAGCCGAATTGCTAACAACCACGGAGTAATTGCCAGCGTCGCCCGACTGCACATTGATGCGGGTGCAACTGGTGCCGGTGGCACCAGCGATGTCTTCGCCGTTCAAGGTCCACTGATAGAACAACGGCGGCGTGCCGACAGCGTCAGCAGTGAAGGTGACGTCGGTTCCCGCGGCAACGGCTTGCCCGACGGGTGAGGTGGTGATGGTAGGCAGCAGGACCGGCACGAGCAAGGCATCGGCGCTGGTGGCACTGCCGGCGGGGTTGCTCACGACAACTGAATAGCTGCCCGCGTCCTGCGGAGTCACGCTTTGCACTGAGAGAGTGGAATTCATAGCTCCCTGGATGTTGCCGCCGTCGATGAGATTGGTGCCGTCTCGCCTCCACTGGAATGACAACGGACCTTGTCCGCCAGCCACGACGGTGAAGGACGCCGTGCTCAGCGGCAGGTTGGTGCTGTTGGCGGGTTGCACGGTGATCGTTGGCGAAACCGATAACAAAGCAACGCTGCTGATGACCGGCCCGGCCCCGTTGCTGACCGTGACGTCATAACTGCCAGCATCGCTGCCCTGCACATTGTCGAGTGTGAGCACTGAAGTCGTCGCGCCGGCGATGTTGTTGCCATTTTTGTGCCACTGGTAGCCGGTCACGGTGTTGGCCGTCGCAACGGAGAAGGTTGCGGCGCCTCCCGCGGCAACCGTCTGGCTTGCCGGCTGCGTCGTGATAGCCGGCAGGTCGAAATACTCGACCTTCACATTGTCAATCCAGGACTCGCCAGCAGTCGAACCGCCCGCCACCGAGCCGATGGCCGCCGTATCCAAGCTGCTGGGCGTCGCGCCCGTCATCGTCCGGGAGAGGATGTCATCCACGTAGAAGTCAACGGTTGTCCCGTCGGCGCGGCGCTCGATGACGAACTTGTGCCAACCGGTTGAGCGGCTCGGCGCGCCGGCCCCGTTCAAGTTGAACCATAAGAATTTAGCAGGGTAAGCGTCGAGGCAGATCCGGCCTTGATACTTGGAACCGTCGTAAGTCTCGCCCGGCAAGTCAACCCCATTGTACTTGCCGGCGCAGAATAGCTGGATCAACCCGCCATTGAAGGCACTTCCTCCGCTATAGCCGCGCACGTCCACAAAAGACCGGGTTTGGGTGCCGTCATAAACATAAGCAGTAATCCGCAAGCGGCCATTTACTCTGACTCCCAGACTGCGGTACATGCGGTCGGTGGAAATCGCCACATGGGCGCTATGGCCTGCGCTCATGTATTGCGCAGTCGAGATGGTTAAGGCAGTACCCGGGCTGGGAAATGTTACCCAGTTGAAGAGCGGGTCCGCGGATTCGAAATCTTCGTAGAAGGCAATCACCGCGTTCACGGACAACGCGGCGCTTACGCTGGTGATCGTACCACGGGAGTCGGTGACGGCGACTGAGTAGTTGCCCACCTCGGTCTGTTGCGCGCTGCTGACGGTCAGTGTGGTCGAGGTAGCCCCGGAGATCTTCCCTCCGTTACTCAGATTCACGCCATCCTTGCGCCACTGGTAAGTGAGCGTGCCGGTGCCGGTGGCCGCGATGGTGAATTGCACCGTCGTGCCCGGGTTGACCGTCTGGCTGGCCGGCTGGGTCGTAATGTTTGGGCCGGCACTGATCACGCTGATGGTCGTGCTGAAGGTTTGCCCGAACCATTCCACGCCGTCCTGCACCATTCTCCAGGCAAAGGTATAGGTTCCGGGGGTTGTAGGCGCGGTCGCGTTGAGGGTGAACGTTGCGTTCGCCCCCGGATTGATTGGTGAGGAAGGCAAGGCGACCCGGCTAAAGCCCCAGATCGTGTTATCCTGCGGACTTTGCGAGCCCAGGTTGTGGGGTGTGCCACCTCCACTGGCCCACGGCTTGCTCCCGTTGTTGTTCATGGTGATCGTGGCGGTAAAGGCCTGCCCGGCGACCACCGTCGGCGGCACACTGCTGCCGGCGACGGCGGCGTTGTTAACCTCGCCGATAATCAGCGCCATGTAGTGCGTCCAATTCCAGTACGGGCCCGGATCGGTGTGGGAATTGCAGTGAGCGTCAATGCCTAGATTTGCTTCCGCCCAGGCCGCCCAGGCGGCATTGGACTTCTCCCCGTGGCCCACAATGTGGTTCCGGTCCTTGGCAATCCCGAACTTGTCGCAGAAATGGCGGTACAGCAGCGCGGAGGCTTGATACATCTGCTCGGTATACCAAGCCGGGTTGCTCACAAACCCCTCGTGCTCGACTCCTAGCGAATAGCGGTTCCAACATGTGGCGTGCCAGGCATAGTAGGCCTCGGAAACCAGTTGGGAAATTTCTCCCGGTGCGGCATCGCCTGCGTAATCCGTCAAGCCGTTCACGGTGTAGTGGCAACTCACCGAAATATCGCAGCGGCGGATGTACGACGTGCCCGTCAGGTAGTATCCCTCCATGTCATGCACGACGCAGAACTTATGGCCATAGCCGGTGGTGTACCACTTGGTGCAACCGGTGATCATACGATCCACCGCCGGACCGTAATCCGCACTGGCCCAAGCCGCGGACGCGCCCATGAGGGAGAGAGAGCTAATGTTTAGCAGTTTCTTGGAGTTCATAAGCTATGAAGATTTGCCGGCGCTGTCTCATTGGCGCTAAGCGGTCATTACTGCGACACAGCATACACAGCCCTGCCTTGCATGACCAGCAATATCTTGCGGCCCGTCGAGCTTCTTGCGTGGAAACCCCTTGACCCTTTGTCCCTCCTTCCCTCTAATCCGCATTGTCTATGCAACCTCTCACGCGCATTCCACAGCTTCTCTGCCTGCTTCTTGCCACTTTGACCCTCACCACCGGCTGTGCTCAGAACATTAACCTTCCCACCCCTCAGAAAACTGGTGGCATGCCCCTCATGGACGCCTTGGCCAGGCGCTCCTCAGCCAGGGAATTCGGCCCGAAGGACCTTTCACCTCAGCAGCTCTCCACCTTGCTTTGGGCCTGCTTCGGCACCAACCGCGTCGACGGTAAACGCACCGCTCCGTCGGCCAAGAACAACCAGGAAACTGACATCTACGTGATTCTCAAGCAGGGGGGCTACGTTTATGATGCCATAGCCAACAAGCTCAACCTCGTGGTGGAAGAGGATCTCCGAAGGCTGGCCGGCACCCAGGATTACACCACCAACGCGCCCGTGACCCTCGTCTTTGTCGCCGACTTGGCGAAGAAGGGTAAAGCTACCCCGGAGGAGAAGCGCAACTACGCCTACGTGGACGTCGGCTATATCTCCCAGAATGCGTACCTCTACTGTGCCTCCGGGGGGCTTGCCACCGTCGCCCGCGCTTCCGTAGATCGCAAGGGACTCGCAGCGAAACTCAGGCTACGCCCGGACCAGTTGATAGTGCTGGCCCAGTCGGTAGGCTACCCAAATCCGTGATCCAGCCGCCTCCCTTCTCGGCGGATAGCCAGTGTATCACGTTAAATCGCCTCCAAACGGCCATTCAAGCCACTCCAGAGCAAAACCGCCTCGGACCTGGGGGTGTCACGGGGATATTGCAGAGAGGTGCCGGTGTGGTTCCCATGGGGAGCGCTCCCCATGGGAACCACACCGGCCCCCCTCCGGGCTGATACGGTTTCCATAGTTGTTCACAACGACGCGGGGTGCGGCTCTCGGAAAGCCGCGCAGCGTGGCGTTGTGAACAACTTGGCCGCGCGCCATATTGGCGGCGGCGTTCGCTTTGCCCCGGCGGG